>Ga0123332_1000475_pt1 | contig 40235 bp, 29 predicted proteins | sample BioC12SIPDNA_4_FD_89958 | JGI IMG/M metagenome (GOLD analysis project Ga0123332, IMG submission 89958) | Anaerobic biogas reactor microbial communites from Washington, USA - Biogas_R2_A C12 SIP DNA | ecosystem: Engineered > Bioreactor > Anaerobic > Unclassified | place: Washington, USA... | reverse complement strand
TGGCGCTCGTCATCGCCCGCGACCTGCCCACGGCGAGGCAAGCCCTGGCGCTGGGGAAGCGCTGCGCCTGTCCGGTATACTATGACTCGTTGGAGACCTGGACCGGCTATGGCGTGCGCGAGGGACGCGTGAAGCCGTTGCGCTACCTGCGGTCCTGGCTGCGCGAGCGCTGGCATATCCGGCGCTTCACGCGGGTCATCACCCACTCCCAGACCGCCAAGCGGTACCTGGAGCGGCTCCACCGCTTGCCGCCCACCCTCACCGGCGTGCTCTATGCGGCGCTCCCGCCGCCGCCCCCGGGGCCAAAGGGGCGGTTGTGGCGCCTGGCCTTCGGCGACGCGCCCCGGCAGGGCAAGGTGCTCGTCTGCAGCGGAGGGCTCTCGCCCGGCCGCGGCCTCCACGCCCTGATCGAGGCGTTCCAATACGTTGGCCAGGATTACCGGCTGGTGTTGTTGGGCAATGGCCCCCTGAAGGCCGAGCTAGCCGCGCGAGCCTCGATGCTGGGGCTGGGCGGGCGGGTTGGTTTCTGCCCCTATGTGCCGGTGACAGACTATTACCCGCTGCTCGGTGACGCGGATATCGGGGTCGACCCGCGGCCCCTCACCAACCGCAACTATGACCTGGCCTGTTCCGTCCGGGTGGTCGACTATGCCAACTGCCGGCTTCCCATCATCACCACCGCAACGCAAGGGTTCAGGTTCATCGAGCGGGAATATGGCATCGTCAGGTGTATCCCGCAAGGGTTGGGGCCCCGAGAGATGGGCGCGATGATCACCGAGTTTGCCGACGGGTACCAGAGCCATCCCGACCGGACGCGCGCGAGCCTGGAGCGCGCGCTGGAACGGGAGTTCTCCTTTCAGGCCAACGTCTCGCGCCTGGAGCAGTGGCTGCGCGAGGATGGGCTCGCTCCCGAGCGGGAGCAAGGACGTGTGGCGGAACCATGAGACCCGTGCTATTCGTGGCCTACTATTATCCGCCCGCAGGCGGTGTGGCCGTGCAGCGGTCGCTGAAATTCGCCAAGTACCTGCCCGAGTTTGGCTGGCAGCCTGTGGTGCTGACCACCACGCCCGGGGCTTATCCGGCCCGTGATGAGTCGCTTTGGAGCGATGTGCCCGAAAACACGCCCATCTATCGGGTGAAAAGCTACGACATCAACGGCCTGCGCGGGCGAGCGAGCCGATGGGGAGCAGGCAAACTGCTCAGCGCCCTGAACCTCGCCCTCATGTTGCCGGACGCCGCCCTGTTCTGGTCCTACCTGGCGCGTGGCGCCGTCCGGCGCATCCTGGACCAACATGCGCCTGCCCTGGTCTACTCCTCCTCCTGGCCCGCCAGCGCGCACCTGCTCGCCAGGTGGGTCAAGGTCACATACGGGCTGCCTTGGGTAGCGGATTTCCGAGATCCCTGGAGCGAGAACCAGCGCATGCGCATCCTCCCCGGCTATCGCCGCTTGCACCGGCGGCTGGAACGACAGGTGCTCCACGACTGCGATCGCATCGTCACGGTCTCGGAGCCGTTGGCGGAGCGCTTCCAGCGGTTGGCCGGGCCAGGGGCGGAAGACGTCCTGGTGATCGAAAACGGGTACGACGACTCGGACATCGCGATTTTGCCCCCGCCGCGCACCGACCGATTCACCATCACGTATACCGGCTCTTTCAGCGCCCTGCACAGCCCTGCCGCGTTTGTGGCGGCCATCGACCTCTTGCTCGCCAACCAGCGCATCCCTCAGGAGCAGATGCGCGTCCTGATCGCGGGGCCCAACCTGGAGGCCCACATCCCGTCCAGGCCGCCCTTCGAGTTGCTCGGCCCGGTCCCGTATCACAGCCTGAGCGCGCTGCGGCAGCAGAGCGACCTCATGCTGCTGGTCATCAACGAGGGCCCGGAGCATGCGGGGACGTATGGCAGCAAGCTGTTCGAGTACCTGGGCTCGAACCGGCCCGTCTTGGCGCTGGCTGGCCGCGAGGGCGTGGCGGCCCGGCTCATCGAGCAGGCCCGGGCGGGGGCCGTCCTGCCGCACGACCCCGCCGCCATCGCGGAGGCGGTCCTGGGCTATTACCAGCGCTGGCAAGAGGGGCACTTCGACCACGCGCCGGATTGGGCCGTGATCCAGCGTTACACCCGCCGCAACCTCGCCGCCCGGCTGGCCGCCGAGTTCGACCGGCTGGCCGCCGATAGGGGGTAGCATGCCCAAGATTGGCATCCTTTCCAGCGTACACCAAGCCTTGGACCCGCGCATCTTTTACCGCGAGGCGCGCAGCCTGCGCCGGTCCGGCTATGAGGTCACGGTCATCGCGCAGCACGACCGCGACGAGATCGTCGACGAGATCTCGATCCAGGCGCTGCCGCGCACGCCCAGGTGGCGGCGGCCATTGCTCTGGCTCACCTTGCTGCGCCGCGCCCTGGCCTCCCGCGCCGACGCCTTCCAGTTTCACGACCCCGAGCTGCTCCTGGTGGTCCCCTGGCTGCGCCTGCTGACGGGCAAGCCCACCATCTATGATGTGCTCGAATCGCACGCGGATTTCATCCGCATCAAAACCTATCTCCCCGCATGGCTGCGGCGGCCCATGGCGCGGCTCTTCGCCATCGCCGAGCCGTGGCTGGCGCGCTGCCACAGCGGGCTGATCTTTGCCGACGACCGCATCGCCGAGACCTTTGCCAGCCTGCGCTGCCCCAAAGCGACGCTGTTCAATTACCCGGAAAGCGACTTTGTGCGGCAGGCGCTGGAGCAAACGCGCGGGCGGGGCTATGCCCCGGTGGTGCTGCACCTCGGCGGGCACGAGGTCAGCCGGGGCACGGCGCTCATGGTGGAGGCGTTCGAGCGCGTGGCGCGCGCGCGGCCAGAGGCGCGGCTGCTGCTGGTGGGCCCCTTCTTCCCGCCCAGCCTGGAGCAAGAGATGCGCGCCGATATCGCCCGCCGCGGCCTGACGCACGCCGTGACCATCACCGGCCCGGTGCCCTTCACGCAAGTGGGCGACTACCTGCGCCAGGCCTCCGTGGGCTGGTGGGCCGCGCAGCCGGTGGCCAAATACGAGAAGAACATCCCGACCAAGATATTCGAGTACATGGCCTATGGGTGCGCCGTGGTCAGCAGCGACCTTCAGCCGGTGCGACCCTTTATCCAACCAGGCCGGAACGGCTACCTGGCGCGGCCCGACGACCCCGCCGCCCACGCCCAGGCCATCCTCGAGTTATTGGATCACCCGGAGAAGGCCCGGGCCATGGGGCAACTTGGCCAGGAGTGGGTGAGCGCGCGCTACAACTGGGACGAGATGGAAAAGCGCCTGCTGGCCTTTTACGCGCAGGTGCTTAGCTAGAACCAAGCAACAAGCGAGAGAAGCCGATGCGAATCCTCTACCTTTCCCAATACTTTCCTCCCGAAGTGGGCGCGACCCAGACCCGCGCCTATGAAATGGCCCGCCACTTGGTCCAGGCAGGCCACCAGGTGACCATGCTGACCGAATTCCCCAACCACCCCTCCGGGATCATGCCCGACGAGTTCCGGGGCAAGTGGTGTCAGCGCGAGTCGCTGGAGGGGATCGACGTGCTGCGCATCTGGGTCAAGGCCTCGCCGGTGAAGAGCTTTCGCAACCGGATGCTCTTCTACCTCAGCTATATGCTCAACGCGACGCTGGTGGGCCTGCTCAAGGCCCAAGGGCCCTACGACCTCGTTTATGTCACCTCGCCGCCGCTGTTCGTGGGCGGGGCGGGCCTGGCGCTGAGCGCCCTGAAGCGCGCCAAGCTCGTCTTTGAGGTGCGCGACCTCTGGCCCGAGTCGGCGGTGGCCCTGGGGGAACTGAGCAACCGGCAAGCCATCGCCTGGGCTAGCCGCTTGGAGGAACTGTGCTATAATAGGGCCTCTAGAATCGTCGTGGTCACCAACGGCATCGAGGCCCGGCTGCAGGAGCGGGGCTATGGGGCCAAGCTGGCGCTGATCGCCAACGGCTCCAACACCGAGCTTTTCCGCCCCTCGCCCGAAGCGGGCCTCAAGCTCCGCCAGGAGTTGGGCCTGGGCTCCCGGTTCGTGGTGCTGTATGCGGGGATCCATGGCCTGGCCCAGGGCATGGAGACGTTGGTGGAGGCGGCGCGGCTCTTGCAGGACCAGCCGGACGTGCACTTTCTCTTTGTGGGCGAGGGCCCCAAAAAGATGGATGCGGCGATCTTGCGAGAGGAATATGGCCTGCAGAACCTGACGATGCTCTCGGAGCGCCCCATGTCCGAGATGCCGGCCTTTCTTTCGGCGGCCAACGTGGCCCTGGTCCCCTTGCGCAAGCATGCGCTGTTCCAGGGCGCGCTGCCCTCCAAGATGTTCGACGCCTGGGCCTGCGGGTGCCCCATCATCCTGAGCATCGAGGGCGAGGCGCGGCGGGTTCTGGAGGCAGCGCAAGGCGGCCTATACGCCGAGCCCGAGGATGCCGCGAGCATCGCCGCGGCGGTTCAGAGCTTGCGGGCGAGGCCAGCAGAGGCCGCCGAGATGGGCCTGAACGGACGGCGCTACGTGGAAGCGCACTATAGCCGGCAACGGATGGCGCAGCGGTTGGAAGAACTGCTGCGCGAGATCGTGTAAGCCTGGGGAGAGGATAACACAGCGAGTATGAAAGCTCTCGTGACCGGGGGCGCGGGCTATATCGGCTCCAATCTGGTGGATCGCCTGCGGCGGGAAGGCTATGAGGTTTGGGTGGTGGACAACCTCTCCCAGGGCAAGGTGCAGAATATCGCCCACCACCTGGACGACGCCCACTTTCACTTTATCAACGACACCATCCTCAACCAGAGCCTGATGGAGCGGGTCATCAGCCACGTGGACGTGATCTATCACCTGGCTGCCGTGGTGGGGGTCAAGTACGTGGTGCAGAACCCCCTGCAAGCCATCATCACCAACGTGCGCGGCACCGAAATCGTGCTCGAGCTGGCGCACAAGTATTGGAAAAAGACCCTCATCGCCTCCACCTCCGAGATTTACGGCAAATCGGAGCAGGTCCCCCTGGCCGAGAACAGCGACCGCCTGCTCGGCCCCACCAGCGTGGACCGTTGGGCTTATTCGGACTCCAAAGCCATCGACGAGTATTTCGCCCTGGCCTATCACAAGCTGGGCCTGCCGGTGGTGGTCGTTCGCTATTTCAACTCGTATGGGCCGCGGCTGGATGCCAAGGGCTATGGCAGCGTCATCGCCAGGTTTGTCAACCAGGCCATGCGCGGCGAGCCCATCACCGTCTATGACGATGGCAAGCAGACCCGCTCGTTCACCTACGTGGACGACACCATCCAGGGGACCTTCCTGGCCAGCAATTGCCCCGAAGCGGCGGGGCGCTTTTTCAACATCGGCAGCAGCCAAGAGATCTCGGTGGTCGAGCTGGCGCACAAGGTCAAGACGCTCCTGGGCTCGCCCTCCCCCATCGTCTTTGTGCCCTACACCCAGGCCTTTGGCAACAACTTTGAGGAGACGCGCCGCCGGCTTCCCGATGTGCGGCTGGCGGAGCAGACGTTTGGATTTCGCGCCACCGTGCCGCTGGATGACGGGCTGCGCCGGACCATCGCCTGGTTCCAGGAGACCTGCGGGTCTGGCGGCTCGGGCAGCGGCGCCAAACCCTAGCTGCCCACGATCGCCGAGATGGAGCGAACATGCAGACCAAGCTGAGCGCGTTGTGCGAGCGTATCATGGAAGCCGGATGGCTATCCGCGCTCATCATCGAGCCGTTGTTTTTCAACGTCTATTCGGATCGCGTCTTTGAGCCGGACAAGATCGCGTTGCTCCGCTCCATCGCCCTGATCCTCATCGCGGCCTGGGTCGTCAAGCTGATCGAAGACCACGCGCGCCCGACGACCTCCGCCGACGCGCCCGCCCAGTCGCTTTGGCAGCGCCTCACTCGAGTCCCGCTGGTGCTGCCCACGCTGCTCCTGGTGGCAGTCTATCTCTTCTCCACCATCACCTCGGTCACGCCGCGCGCAAGCCTGTGGGGCTCCTATCAACGGCTGCAGGGGACCTATTCCACGCTGTCGTACATCGTCATCTTTGGCGTGATCCTGAGCACGCTGCGCCGCCGCGAGCAGTTGGAGCGCTTGATCCACCTCGCCATCCTGGCCAGCCTGCCCGTGGCGCTCTATGGGTTGATCCAGCGCTTTGGCCTGGACCCGCTGCCCTGGGGCGGCAACGTGGTGCGCCGCGTCGCCTCCAACATGGGCAACTCGATCTTTGTGGCGGCCTACCTGATCATGATCGTGCCGCTGACCCTGCGCAACCTGCTCAGCAACCTGTTCAGCGTGGTCCGGGATGAGGACACCTGGGTCAAGCTGCCCTTCATCGTCGGCTGCGCGCTGGCCATCGTCCTGCAAGCGGTGGCCTGGCTGAGCATCAGCTATGTCGCCGGCATCCTCATCGGCGCGCTGTTCACCCTGCTGATGGGCGTTTTCGCCCTCGTCATCCACAAGCCCCTGCTCAAGTTCGCCTGGATCGCGGCCCATGGGGTCATCCTGGTGGCGCAGTTGGCCTGCATCTTTTACACGCAGAGCCGCGGCCCCTGGCTGGGGCTGCTGGCAGGGCTGTTCTTCTTTGTTCTGATCTTTGCCTTCTCCCAGCGCATCCGCTGGCTGCAATGGACCTCCATCACGCTGGCCCTCGCAGGCGGCCTCTTTTTGGGCGTGCTCAACATGCCCAATACCCCGCTGGCGGCGATCAAACAACTGCCCTATATTGGGCGACTGGGGCGGCTCCTGGAGACGGAGCAAGGCACCGGCAAGGTGCGCGTGCTGATCTGGGAGGGCGCGACGGAGCTCATCGGCTGGCACGAGCCCATCGGGCTGCCCGGCCAGGAGGACAAGCTCAATGCCCTGCGCCCGCTGATCGGCTACGGCCCCGAGTCCATGATCGTGGCCTATAACCCCTTCTACCCGCCGGACCTGGCGCACTATGAGCGGCGCAACGCCTCGCCCGACCGCTCCCACAACGAGACCTTTGATGCGCTGATCCAGACGGGGCTGATCGGGTTCCTGGTCTATTTTAGCTTTTACATCGTCCTCTTCTACCACAGCCTCAAGTGGCTGGGGCTGCTCGAGAATCAGCGACACCGGAACACCTACCTGGGGCTGACCATCGGGGGGGCTCTGCTGGGCGTCCTGGGGCCGCTGGCCTTGGAGGGCAGCCTGCGCTACGCGGGGGTGGGCGCGCCCTTTGGCTTCACCATCGGCCTGGTCCTCTATCTGATCCTCTCCTCGTTCATCGTGCCGCATCAGAACGGCTCCTTGAGCGAGCGACAACTGCTGCTGATGGCCCTGCTCTCAGCGATCCTGGCCCATTTCATCGAGATTCACTTTGGCATCGCCATCGCCTCCACCCGCACCTACTTTTGGACCTACGCCGCGATCCTGGTGGCGGTGGGCCTGCGCTGGGTGAGCCTGGAGATCGCCGAGCCGGAGCTGCCGGTTGTCCCGGTGTCCAGCGAAGCCAGCACGCGTCGCAAGCGCTCCCGCCGCCCGGAAACCCCACGCAAGGCGCCGCCAGATCAGACCGCCAAGGCGTGGCGCTGGTCGGGCGCGGTGGCCTGGGCGCTGCTGGCGGCCCTGGTCTTGGTCACCCTGGCTTACGACTTTATCACCAACCAACAAGGCCTGGCCAACTCGGCCAAGATCGTCGCCAACGCGCTGACCGTGCTGATCGTGAATGATGCTCCCACCAGCTCGCCGGCGCTGTTGTGGCTGTTCTTGTTCACCTGGTTCGTCGGCGGGCTCTTTGCCCTGAGCCAGACGCCCGCGGCGCGCGCGGAGGATGACAAACCACTGGCCCGGCACCTGACCACGCTGGCGATCTATGTGGGGATCACGCTGGCCGCCTTCCTGGCCTTTGCGCTGCCTCACGCCAGCCGGATTCAGCCGGGCGCCGACGTCGCCCTCGCCATCGGGCCGTATTACGGCGCCGCCTTGGCGCTCCTGTTCATCGTGGCGCTGGCGCTTTGGCGAGAGACGCCGCTGCCCACTCTGGCGCTGCGGCCGGCCACGCGGTGGGTGCAGGCGGCGATGGTCCCGCTCTCCCTCGCCATCTGCGCCGTGCTCATCGTGAACCTCAACCTGGGGATGGTCAAGGCCGACATCTATTACAAGCAGGCCAAGTTCTACGACCAGGCGCAAAACTGGGATATCGCCATCCGGCTGTACCAGGAAGCCATCAGCTATGCGCGCGACCAGGACTATTACTATCTCTTCCTGGGCCGCGCCTATCTGGAGAAGGCAACCGCCATCGCGAACGCCGAGCAGCGCGCGCCGTGGTTGGAGCGAGCGCAACAAACGCTCGAGGGAGCCAGGCAATTGAACCCGCTGAACACCGATCACTCGGCCAACCTGGCGCGCCTGCAGCGCACCATCGCCGAGATGACGGACGATCCCGCCGAGCGCGAACAGGCGCTCAGCAGGTCGCTGCAATACTATGAGGACGCCACGGCCCTCAGCCCCAACACCCCCAAGCTGTACAACGAGTGGGGGCTGATCCACGCCATGAGGGGCGACCTGGAAACGGCGCTGACCAAGTTCCAAAAGTCCCTCGCCCTGGATCAGCAATACGAGGAGACGCACCTTTACCTGGGCAACTATTACCTCAACCAGCAGCGCTACGAGGATGCGGAAGACGCCTATCTGAAGGCCCTAAAAATCAAGCCCGACTTGGTGCAGGCGCATAGCGCGTTGGGATACGTCTATTCCAAGCAAGGCAGGCTAGAGGAGGCGGTGAGCGAGAACTTGCAGGTCCTGGCGATATCGCCCGCCGATTATGCGAGCCACAAGAATCTGGCTATACTGTATCAGCAGCTCGGCCGCTACGCCGAGTCCCTGGCGGAGGCCAAGGCCGCGCTGGAGAACGCGCCCCAAGAAGAGCGCTCGGCGCTCGAATCCTTCATCGCGCAGATGGAGAGCCAGCTCAAATCATCCGGAGCCAATTAGGCCCGGGCTATCATCATCACAGGAGGAGCACATCAGATGACCAAACGATCTCAGCGGAAGCGAAGCGACCGGCGGTCCGCGGCCGTCACGCAGCGCGTCGCCAGCGGCGTCCCCAGCAAGGCGGCTGCCCGGACCGAGAAGGAACCAACGCGCAAGAAAAAGCAGGCGCCGCGCAGCAGCACGCCGATCATCATCGGCCTGGCTGTGGCGGCCGTCGTGCTCCTCGCGCTCGTGTGGGCCTTGGTGTGGGGCCCGCTGAGCAAACAGGAGGAAGCCGCGCCCGCTTTGAGCTGGTCCGAGCCGCCGGCCATGGCCCTCGACGCCGCCAAGCAGTATTATGCCACCATCAAGACCGAGATCGGCGACATCAAGATACAGCTTTATGCCGACAAGGCGCCCAAGACCGTGAACAACTTTGTCTTCCTGGCGCGCCAGGGCTACTATGACAACACTACCTTTCACCGGGTGATCGCCGGGTTCATGGCCCAGGCGGGCGACCCCACCGGCACGGGCACGGGCGGCCCCGGCTATACCTTCGAGGACGAGTTCAGCCCCGACCTCAAGCATGACGGGCCGGGCATCGTCTCCATGGCCAACCGCGGCGCGAACACCAACGGCAGCCAGTTCTTCATCACCTACTCGGCGCAGGAGCAACTGGATGGCGCCCACGCCGTCTTTGGCAAGGTGGTGGAGGGCATGGAGGTCGCCGAGTCGCTGACGGTGCGCCAGCCGGACGACGCCAACCCCGCCCCGGCGACCAAGATCCTGACCATCACCATCGAGGAAAGCTAGGAGAACGATGCCATCTGAGGGGATGATCGCGCAGGCCGATGAGACCCTGACGTTAGCCGCACCAGCCCCAGAGCAAAGCGAACCGCCGTCACCAGCGCGAGCCGAGATCGACGTCCCGGCCCGCTGGCGGCGCTGGCTAGCGCTGGCCGCGGCCCTGACCGTCATGGTGCTGGTGATGGTCTTTCGCGACAAGGTCCGCGAGTTCCCTCAATACGGCTACTTGGGCGTCTTTATCTTTAGCCTGCTGAGCAACGCCACCATCATCTTGCCGGTGCCCGGGCTGGTCAGCGTCCTCGCCGCGGGCAGCGCCTTCAACCCCATCGTCGTCGGGTTGGTGGCAGGCATCGCAGAGCCGATCGGGGAGTTGACCGGCTACCTGGCCGGTTACGCTGGCCGCGCGGTCATCGCGGATCACAAGACCTACGCCAGGATCATGGGCTGGATGCGCGGTCACAACTATCTCTCCGGCTACCTGACCATCTTTGTCCTCTCGCTCATCCCCAACCCGCTGTTCGATCTCGCGGGGATCGCGGCGGGCGCGCTCAAGCTGCCCGTGAGCGGCTTTCTGGTCAGTTGCTGGCTCGGCAAGACGCTCAAAGCCATCGGCATCGCCTTCCTCGGCGGCTGGGCAGTCCCGTTTATCGAACGGCTGCTATCTTGACAGTCACGCTGTTCTATGCTACAATAATAGCTCAAGTGAATAGCAAGACGTGGAGCAGGAAGAGTAGGCGTTAGAACGCTGGTAGAGAAGAAGGGTCACCGGCTGAAAGCCCTTCGCAGCATACGCGCCGAACGTCGCCTGGGAGTCGAAGGGCTGAACGGCATGCCTCAGTAGGCCTTTCCGGGGAACGGCCCCGTTATCACCGAGAGGGCAGTTGCGTTCTTATCCGAGCGCGCTGCCAAAAGCGGGGTGGTACCGCGTGAGGGTTATGATCCCTTTCGTCCTTGCACGAAAGGGATCTTTTTTTATTTTTCCAGAGGGGTGAGCGATGAACAAGCCATTCGAGACCAAGGAACTGCCGAAAACCTACGAGCCGCGCAGCTCGGAGGATCGCATCTATGATTGGTGGGAGGAGCAAGGCTACTTCAAGCCGCGCCCGTCTGCCGATGGCTCGCGCAAACCTTTCGTCATCTCGATGCCGCCGCCGAACGTGACCGGCAAGCTGCACCTAGGCCACGCCATCACCGGCGCCATCGAGGACCTGATGATCCGCTACCACCGCATGCTCGGCGACCCCACGCTCTGGGTTCCCGGCTCAGACCACGCGGGCATCGCCACGCAAAACGTGGTGGAAAAGAACCTGGCCGCCGAAGGGCTCGACCGGCACGACCTGGGCCGGGAGAGATTTGTGGAGCGGGTGTGGGAATGGAAGCGCCAGTACGGCGACATCATCACCCGCCAGCAACGGAGGCTGGGCGTCTCGTGCGACTGGGACCGCGAGCGCTTTACCCTGGATGAGGGGCTCTCGCGGGCCGTGCGCGAGGCCTTTGTGCGCCTCTACGAGAAAAAACTGATCTATCGCGGTTCCTACCTGGTGAACTGGTGCCCGCGCTGCGGCACCGCCGTCTCCGACCTGGAGGTGATCCACCAGGATGAATCCACCAAGCTCTGGTACGTGCGCTACCCGCTCCTGCCGCCGGGAGCCAGCGACGCGGGCCATCGCGCCGCTTGGGGCAGCGGCCAATGGGCCGCCGGCGCCACCGAGTACATCCAGGTGGCCACCACCCGGCCAGAGACGATCCTGGGCGATACCGCGGTGGCAGTGAACCCCACGGATAAGCGCTATACCGCGCTGGTGGGCCGCCGGGTGCTCCTGCCCGGCGTGGGCCGCCTCATCCCCATCATCGCCGACGAGGCGGTGGACCCGGCTTTTGGCACCGGCGCCGTCAAGGTGACGCCCGCCCACGACCCCACCGACTATGAGATCGGCCAGCGGCACGGCCTGGCCTCCATCGACGTGATGACCGACGGCGGCGACATGAACGCGCAAGCCGGGCCGTATGCCGGGCAGAGCCGCGCCGATTGCCGTCGCAACATCGTCACAGACCTGGAGCGCGAGGGGCTGCTGGTCAAGATCGTCGACCACGCCCACTCGGTGGGCCATTGCCAGCGCTGCGACGCCGTGATCGAGCCGCGCATCTCGACCCAATGGTTCGTCAAGATCGCGCCCCTGGCCGAGCCGGCGCTGCAGGTGGTGCGCGATGGCCGCATCAAGATCGTGCCGGAGCGCTTCACCCGGGTCTACTATAACTGGATGGAGAACATCCGCGATTGGTGCATCTCGCGGCAGCTCTGGTGGGGGCACCGCATCCCGGTCTGGTATTGCGACGACTGCGGGGCCGAGCTGGCCTCTCGGACGGACCTGACGGCCTGCACCCGCTGCGGCAGCGCGCGCATCCACCAGGACGAGGACGTGCTAGACACCTGGTTCTCCTCCGGCCTGTGGCCCTTCTCGACGCTGGGCTGGCCCGACGACACGGAGGACCTGCGCACCTATTACCCGACGACGGTGATGGAGACGGGCTACGACATTATCTTTTTCTGGGTGGCGCGCATGATCATGCAGGGGCTCGAGATGACCGGGCAATGCCCCTTCGAGACGGTGTACCTCCACGGCCTCATCCGCGCCGAGGATGGGCAAAAGATGAGCAAGTCGCTGGGCAATTCCATCGACCCGCTGGAGGTCATGGACGAATATGGGACCGATGCCCTGCGCTTCACCCTGCTCACCGGCTCCACGCCCGGCAACGACATGAAGCTCGCCATGAGCCGCGTGGAGGCCAACCGCAACTTTGCCAACAAGATCTGGAACGCCGCGCGCTTTGTGCTCGGCAACCTGGAAGAAAAGGCGGCCCCCACGGGTACCTGGGACCCCGGGGCGCTCTCGCTGGCCGACCGGTGGATCATCAGCCGCCAGCACCGCCTGACGCAAGACGTGACCCAGCTGATCGAGGACTACCAGTACGGCGAGGCCGGGCGGCGGATCTACGAGTTCCTTTGGAGCGAGTACTGCGACTGGTATATCGAGATCAGCAAGACCAAGCTATACGGCGAGGATCCCGCCGTCAAGGCGGTGACGCGCCAGGTGTTGATCTATGCGCTAGAGCGGACGCTGCGCCTGCTGCATCCCTACATGCCCTTCCTAACCGAGGAGCTCTGGCAAGCCCTGCCGCACGAAGGGGAGGCGCTGATTATCGCCCCCTGGCCGCAAGCCGGGGCGCTGGATGAGCCGGCGGAAGAGCAGATGGGGCTGGTGATGGAACTGATCCGCGCCATCCGCAACGCCCGCGCTGAATACGAGGTGGAGCCGGGGCGGCGCATCGCCGCCGTCATCGCCGCCGGGGCGCACCGTGGCCTGCTGGAATCGCAGCGGGCCGAGCTAGTGGCGCTGGCCCGCATCGACGAGGCCAAGCTGACCATCGCCGAAACGCTGGCGGCCAAGCCCGCCAAGGCGCTGACCCTGGTGATCGGCGGGGTGGAGGTCTATCTGCCGCTGGCCGAGCTGGTGGACCTGGAACAAGAGGTGGCCCGGCTGGAAGGCGAGCTGGCCAAGACCGCCGGAGAGATCGCGCGGGTGCGCAACCTGTTGGGGAACGCCAACTTTGTGGCCAAAGCCCCGGCGCAGGTGGTGGAGCGCGAGCGGGAAAAGCTGACCACCTATGCGGAGCAGGAAGCCAAGCTCCGCGCCAGGCTGGAGAGCCTCAAGTAGGGGTCAGACGATTCGAGACCATCTGAAGCGAGGGTTTGATACAAGCCCTCGCTTCGTTACTTTTCCAGCCAGAGGGTGGCGATGCCGCCGACCCGCAGCGAGGTCTCGTTATAGAACAAGACGCGCACGTCCAGGCGCAGCCAGACGTTGCCGCGCAGCTTGCCCTCCCAGACGATGGAATCCCCCGTCTTGCGGTAGGCATAGTCCTCGATCCCGCCCAGCTTGGCCCCCCGGTCCTCGTCGCGCTCCTCATAGGAGATCAGCGTGCCCGGGATCATCTCGCCGCGGTCGATGCCATAGGTCACCGGCACGCCGAACTTGATCGGCGACTCGGATTCCACCGGCTGCGCCACCGGCTCGGCGTTGGCGACCTCGATGTCCACCGTGCCGCCGGTGTGGACCGTCTGGTCGGTGAGCAGCAGCAGGCGCAGGCCCAGGTCGAGCTTGACGCCTTCCACCGGCTCGCCCTTCCAGTCCAGCGAATCGCCGGCTTTTTTGAGCGCCCGCTGCCCTTCGATGGTGAACTCGGCCATGCTGTCCGAGAGGCCCACATAGACGATGTCCGTCCCCGTCAGCGTCTCACCCGGCTTGAGCGAGATCTCGGCGGGGCCCTTGTAGGTCAGCGCGCCCGCCGGGGCGCCGCCGCGGAGAAAGCAACCGGCCAGGGCCGCCAAGGCCAGCGCCGCCGCGCCCAAGATAAGCAAGCTCCGAAAACGTCGTATGGATCTCCCCATCACGACATCACCTCCCCAAGCCAGCCCAGGTTTTCCCCGCGGCTGCTTTTATGGTATAGTATAGTCATTCTGGCGGTCAGGGGGCAAATCGCGGCTCTATGCGTCATCTCATTGTCTCGGACATCCACAGCAACCTGGCGGCCTTCGAGGCCGTCCTGGCCGACGCTGGGTCGGTGGACCGCGTCTGGAGCCTCGGCGATGTGGTGGGGTATGGGCCGGACCCCAACGAATGCCTGGAGCGGCTGCGCGGGCTACCACACCTTTCCGTCGCGGGCAACCACGATTGGGGCAGCATCGCCCGGATCGACATCTCGGACTTTAACCCAGAGGCGCAGCACATCTGCCGCTGGACCGGCCAGCAGCTCTCCGCGGACAATCAGGCCTACCTGGCCGGGCTGGCGGAAACAGTGGTCGAAGGCGATTTCACCATCGTGCACGGCAGTCCCCGCTACCCCACCTGGGAGTACCTCGTCTATACCCTGAGTGCGCTGGAGAACTTTGACTATTTCGACACCCGTTTCTGCCTGGTGGGGCACTCGCACGTGCCCATCATCTTTCAGAGTAGAGACGGCACCTGCGATCTGCTGGTTCCCACGCCGGACTCGGTCTGGCACCTAGGCGAGCAGCGGCTGATCATCAATCCCGGGGCGGTAGGCCAGCCCCGCGACGGCGACGAGCGGGCCAGCTATGTCATCCTGGACACCGACCAAGATACCCTCACCTATCGGCGCGTGCCCTATCCCGTCTATGTGACGCAGAAGCGCATGCAGCAGGCCGGCCTGCCGGAGCGCCAGATCTCCCGGCTGGCCATGGGCTGGTGACCGGGGAAAAAGCCTGTACAGGCAAGGAACCGAAGCCTCGATCGCGACGTCTGTAAGAGTGAGAGACACCATACATCGTCGCAACGCTATGTGCGGAGGTAAATCGCGATGAAAACCAAGTATCTGTTGATCTTTCTGGCGCTGCTTGTGGTCCTGGCCGGGTGCGCCGGAGCGCCGCGGACGGCTTCACAAAGTGCGGATGCGCGCCCAGAGTATGCCGTGGTCGAGCGGGAAGTCGTCGCCCAGCCGGCCATGGCCCCGATGGCCACCCCAGCGCCCGGCTATGCCACCGGGGAAGGGGTCGCGGCGGATGCGGACCGCATGATCATCCGCACTGGCAGCCTGGCGCTGCTGGTGGGTGACACCAACAAGGCGATGGAAAGCGTTGGCGGCATCGTCGCCGAGCTGCAGGGCTATATCGTGTCCAGCAACTCGTGGCGGAACAACGAATATGTGAGCGCCAACATGAGCGTGCGCGTCCCCGCCGCCTCCTTCGACGCGGCGATGGAGCGCATCAAGGCCGTGGCCAATGTGGTGAAAAACACCTCCACCTCGGGCGACGATGTGACGGAGGAGTACGCGGACCTGGATGCCCAACTGCGCACCCTGAAGGCCACGGAGAACGAGCTGCTAGAGCTGCTGACCCAGGTGCGCGAGCGCACGGGCAAGGCCGAGGACATCCTGGCCGTCTACCGCGAGCTGACCAACATTCGCTCGCAGATCGAGCGCATCGAAGGCCGGATGCAGTACCTGGGCCGCATGACGGCCATGGCGACCATCAACATCTCGCTGGAGCCGGACATCGTGGATCAGCCGCTGACCTCCGACAGCAAGTGGCGGCCCCAGGCCACCATCGCCAGCGCCCTGAAGCGGCTGGTGGAGACGCTGCAGTTCCTGGGCGGCGCGCTGATCTGGATCCTGCTCTACGTCGCGCCAATCCTGATCCTGATCCTGCTCCCGTTGGTGGCGCTGGTCTGGCTCATCAACCGGCTCCGCCGGAACAAGAAGCAGGCATAAACGCCGTAGGGGCGAGGCACTCCCTGTCAAGCGATACATCGTGCGAGCGCCGCTCAGCGCTGCAAGCACGATCCTGAATAGGTATCGCTGAGGGATGCCTCGCCCCTACTTGTCCTCCCGGATATACGGCACGCCCAGCGCCGCGGGCGCGCCCACCCGCTTGCTAAAGGTCTCCCACCAGGTGATGAACACCAGCACCACGATGGTGAAAAAGTAGGGGAGCATCCCCAAGAAGGAAGCGGGAATGGTGGTCCCGGCGGCCTGCAAGCGGAACTGCACCGCCGTCACGCTGCCAAAGAGCAGCGCCCCCAACACCGCCCGCAGCGGGTTCCACGTCGCAAAGATCACCATCGCCACGGCGATCCAGCCGCGCCCGCCGGTCAGTCCCTCCGCCCAGCCCGGCGTGTAGGCCAGCGAAAGGTGCGCGCCGCCCAAGCCCATGAGCATCCCGCCCACGATGGTATAGAGGTACCGCGTGGCGGTCACGTTCACGCCCATGGCGTCCGCCGTGCGCGGGTTTTCCCCCACGGCGCGCAGGTGCAGGCCCGGCCGCGTGCGATAGAGCCAGAACCAGATCAGCGGCACCAGGAGATACAGCAGGTAGGTCAACGCGTCCGCGCGAAAGAAGGAGCGCCCCAAGACCGGCAGGTCGGACAGAAAAGGCAGGGGCACCCGCGCGAACTTGGGTCCGATCAGGCCAACCAGGGGCTTGCCCGCAGGCCCCAGCCGCTGGCCGAGAAAGCTGGCCAGCCCGGAGCCAAAGATGCTCAGGGCCAGCCCGCTGACCGTCTGATCGGCGCGCAGCGAGACGGTGAGGAAGGCATGGATGGCCGCCAATAGGGCCGCCACCACCATGGCCACCAGCGTGCCCACCACCGCGCTGCCGCTATGGTAGGTCGCCGCAAAGCCGGTCACGGCGCCCATGATCATCACGCCCTCCACGCCGAGGTTCAGGATGCCCGAACGCTCGGTGAGGACCTCGCCCAGCGTGGCATAGAGCAACGACGTGCCCGAACGCACGGTCACCGCCAGGATGGATACCCAAAGCTCCACGTCGAACATGGCTCTATTCCTCCGGAGTGGCCTTGGCGAGCGAAGGCGCGGCGGGCAAGCGAGCCCGGCTGACCCAACGGACGCGAAAGTCGGTCAGGAACGCGCCGCCCAGCATGAAGAACAGGATGGAGCCCTGCAGGATCGACGCCACGGAAGCCGGCAGGCCCATGGTGATCTGGATCTGGTCCCCGCCCACCAGCAAGCCCGCCATCAGGACCGCCACCACCAATACGCCCCCTGGGTTCAGCTTGCCCAGCCAGGCGACGATGATGGCCGTGAAGCCATAGCCCACCGTCAGCCCCTTTTGCAGGCGGTGAGAGATGCCCGCGACCTCGGCCATCCCGGCCAGGCCCGCCAGGCCGCCGCTGATGAGCATCACCAGCAGGATATTGCGCGCTAGGCTGATCCCGGCGTAGCGAGCCGCGGTGGGGTTCTCGCCGATCACGCGGATCTCATAGCCCCACTTGGTGCGGGCGAGGATGAGCCAGATCGCGATGGCGGCCACGATGGCAAAGATGAGCCCCCCGTGCACGCGAGTCCCCTCCCACCGGGGCAGCCAGGCCGCCTGGGTGAAAAGCGCCGACCCGGGAAAGCCGTAGCCCTTGGGGTCTTTCCAGGGGCCATAAAACAGGTATTCGACCCACAACACGGCGATATAGTTCATCATCAGCGTGACGATGATCTCGTTCACCTTCAGATAGGCCTTGAGCAGCGCCGGGATCATGCCCCAAAGCGCCCCGGCCACAAAGCCCGCCACCACCATGAGCGGCAAAAGCAACCAGGAGGGCAGGTTGGGAAAGGCCTGCGGCACGAAAAGCGCCACGCCGCTGGCGGCGAACCCGCCCATGGCCAGTTGCCCCTCCGCGCCGATGTTCCAGAACAGCATCCGGAAGGCCACCGAGACGCCCAGCCCGCAGAGCATCAAAGGGATCGCCTTGACGATGGTCTCGGAGAACTCGTACTTGCCGCCAAAAGCCCCTTTGACCATGGCCACATAGGTTTGCCAAGGATTGGCTCCCGCCAGCGCCAGGATCACCGCGCAGAAAAGCAGCGCGGCCAGGAGAGAGCCCGTGGTGACCAGCAACCCGGCGTACCGGGAGCGTTCGTACCTGCGCTCCAGTTTGAACATGGCCTATCCTCTCTCCTCCGTCAGCGCGGCGCCGGCCTCCACCGCCGTCTGCGATAGCGACCCGGCCATCATGAGGCCGATCTCGTCCAGGCTCGCGTTCTCGGCGTCCACAATGCCCATGACCCGCCCGCCGTGCATCACGGCGATGCGGTCCGAAAGGGCCAGCAATTCGTCCAGGTCCTCGGAGAGCATCAGGATCGCGGCGCCATGCGCGCGCTGCTCCAGGAGCATCCGGTGCACCGCTTCGGTGGCGCCCACGTCCAGTCCGCGGGTGGGGTGCACCGCTACCAGCACCTTGGGCTCCGCCGAGATCTCGCGGGCGAGGATGGTCTTTTGCAGGTTGCCGCCGGAAAGCAGCTTGGCCGCGGTGCTGTGCCCCGGCGCGGCGATGTCATAGAGCGCGATGAGGCCATCGGCGAACTGGTCGATGGAAGAGCGATCCAGGAAGGGGCCGCGCGCGATGGGCGAGCGCCGGTACTTTTTCAGCACCACGTTATCGCTGATGGCCAGGTTCGGCACCAGCCCCATGCCCAGCCGATCCTCCGGCACATGGCTGACCCCGCGATCGATGATCTGGCGAGGGGAGCAGTTGGTCATGTCCTTGGAGCAGATCATCACCTGCCCCTCCTTGCTCGGGCGCAACCCGGTGATCACCTCGGCCAGCTCTTTTTGGCCGTTGCCCGCCACGCCAGCGATGCCCAGAATCTCGCGCTCGCGCACCGCCAGCGAGACGCCGTTCAGCGCGAGGAGGCCCTTGTCATTGGCGGCCTTGAGCCCCACCACCTGTAATAGCGGCTCGCCCGGGGGCAGCGCCTGCTTTTCGGCGCGGAACAAGACCTCGCGGCCCACCATCAGCCGCGCCAGCTCCACCGGCGTGACGGCGGAAGCCTCCACAGTGGCTACCACCCGCCCCTTGCGCAGCACGGTGATGCGATCCGAGATGCTCAGCACCTCTTCCAGCTTGTGGCTGATAAAGACCACCGAGGTTCCTTCGGCCACCATCTGCCGCAACACGGCGAAAAGGTCCGTCACCTCGCCGGGGGTCAGCACCGCCGTCGGCTCATCCAGGATCAGGATCTTGGCCCCGCGATAGAGCATCTTGATGATCTCGACGCGCTGCTGCTCGCCCACCGAGAGCTGCCAGATGCGGGCGCGGGGATCGACTTGCAGACGGTAGCGTTGCGACAGCTCGGCGATCTTGCGCTCCGTGGCGGGGAGGTTGAGGACAAAGCGAGGAGACTCCATGCCCAGGGTCACGTTTTCGGCAACGGTGAGCATGTCCACCAGCATAAAGTGCTGATGGACCATGCCGATCCCCTGCGCGATGGCGTCCCGCGGGGAGCGGAACGTCACCGGCTTGCCGTCCATCAGGATCTGCCCTTCGTCGGGCTGGTAAAAGCCGGAGAGGATATTCATCAGCGTGCTTTTGCCCGCGCCGTTTTCGCCGAGCAGCGCGTGGATTTCCCCCGGCCGCACGTCCAGATCGATGCCATCGTTCGCCTGGACGCCGGGAAAACGCTTGGTGATGCCCACCAGCCGCACAGCCGCTTGATCATGAGATGGCTCGATCGACATGGCTTCCTCACCCTTGGCAAAAGATGTAAGGGAGACCTGAAAGCCGGGTCTCCCTCATGGATGCACTCTCGTTGCAGGCAGCAGCCCCAGTTATTGAGGGATCGATCCCACCACGCCCTCGACCAGCCAGTCGAAAGCGAGCTTGGACTCGTCGGACATGGTGGCGCCAGCAGCCACGCGCTCCTGGCCCTTGTTGTCCTTGATGGGCCCCACAAAGACGTCGAACTTGCCGTCCACGATCTCTTGCTGCTTCTGGGCCACCAGCGTCTTGACGTCCGCCGGGACGAAATCGGCGATGGGCGCCAGCGACAGCAGGCCCTCTTTCAGGCCCCACCAGATCGGCGCGTTGGTCCAGGTGTCGTTCATCACGTCCTGCACGGCCTGCTTGTAATAGACGCCCCAGTTCCACACGGGCGCGGTAAGCAGCGCCTTGGGGGCCACGTCCGGCTGATAGGCGTTGTAGCCGATGCAATAGATCCCATTTTCCTCGGCCAGCTTGTCCGGCTCGGTGGAGTCGCTCTCGCGAGCGATGACATCCGCGCCGAGATCGAGCAAGGCCTGCGCCGCCTCCCGCTCCTTCACCGGGTCAACCCAAGTGTTGATCCATACCGGGTGAACGGTAGCAGCCGGATTGACCGAGCGAGCGCCGAGGGCGAAGGCGTTCATGTTGCGGATCACTTCGGGGATGGGATAGGGCGCGATGTAGCCCATCACGTTCTTCTTGGTCATCTTGCCCGCGACCATGCCGGCCAGGTACCAGCCCTGATAGCCGCGGCCGTCATAGATGCCTGCATTCTCGGCGGTCATGTAGCCGGTGCAGTGCTCAAAGACGGTTTCGGGGAACTCTTTGGCCACTTCGATGACGCTATCCATGTAGCCAAAGCTGGTGGCAAAGATGATGTCGTAGCCCTTCTGGGCATAGTCGCGGATCACGCGCGCGGAATCGGCGCCTTCCGCCACCAACTCGCTGTAGGCGGTCTCGACGCCCAGTTCCTTTTCCAGGTACAGCCGCCCCTGGTCATGAGCATAGGTCCAGCCCATGTCGCCCGTAGGGCCGACATAGATGAAGGCAACCTTGGGCTTTTCCGCCGCGGCGCCAGCAGCCACCGGCGCCTGCTTGGGCGCCTCGCCGACAACGCCTTCCACGAACCACTCAAAGCTCAGCATCTCGGCATCGGTCAGCGCCGAGCCAGCGGGAACGGCGAGTTGGCCGCCCTGGCCGTTGAAAGGCCCCTGAAAGACGTCCCAGGTCCCTGCCAGGATCTTGGTCTCGTACTCTTTGACCAGCGCCTTCACATCCTCGGGAACCCGAGGGCTGAAGGGAGCCAGCACCGCCACGCCCTCTTTCATGGAGCCCCAGTACTGCTCGGACTTCCAGGTGCCGTCCATGATTGCCTTGACGCGGGAGATATAGTACGGGCCCCAGTTCCACATGGGGCTGGTCAGCACGGTATCGCCGACGAACTCGCCCATGTTCGAGTCATAGCCGATGCTCAGCGCGCCGCGCTCTTGGGCAGCCTTTTGCGGCTCGGTGGTGTCCTGGTGCTGCGCAATGATATCACAGCCGGTATCCAGCAGGCCCTCGGCCGCCTCGCGCTCCAGCGCGGGATCGTACCAGGTGCTGGTCCAGACCACATGCACGGTGGCGTTGGGGTTCGCCGTGCGCACGCCGCGGGTGAAGGCGTTGATGCCGCGGATCACCTCGGGGATGGGGAAGGCCGCCACGTAGCCGATCTTGTTGGACTTGGTCATCTTGCCCGCCACCAGGCCCGACAGGAACCGCGGCTGGTACATCCGGCCGAAATAGGTGGATAGGTTATCGGCGACCTTGTAGCCGGAGCAGTGCTCGAAATAAGTGTTGGGGAACTCGGCAGCGACCGCCGCCGTGGGATCCATATAGCCAAAGCTGGTGGTAAAGATGATATCATAGCCCTTCTGGGCATAGTCGCGGATGACGCGCTCGGCGTCCGCGCTCTCGGGCACGTTCTCGATAAAGGCCGTCTCGATGCCCAATTCTGCTTCCAGCATCTTGCGGCCGCGATCGTGCTCATAAGTCCAGCCCATGTCGCCCGCGGGGGCCACGTAGACGAAGGCCGCTTTGACCTTGTCCGCCGTGGTCGGGGCTGCGGTGGGTTGGGCGGGGGCGGTAGTGGGCTGGGCCTGCGCTTGTGGCGTAGCCGCCGGGGCTGCGGTCGGGGTCTGCGTGTTGCAGGATGCCAGCAGCATCGCCACAACAAGCATCAAGATGATAGGCAGCGCCAATCTCCTGCTCATGGGATATCTCCTCCTCAGATTCGATCCTGAAAAAGACGAGTGACCGATTTGCACAGCATGACTTGCACAGACCCCGTGCTAGAGAGGCGTCGTTGCTCGACAGGTTGTACCCAGGCTCTCTACCTGCCCACCTCCTGTTCATCTCGCCAGCCGACTAGGAGCATCACAGACTGTACGACTATACCACGAATCCGCCCCAATGTCAATGTAACCGAAAAAGGAACCACGGCTTGTGCAAAGTCAGAAAGCACCTTGGCGCACCGCCCCGCACGGCGATAAAGTCGCCGTGCTACACCACCGCGCCCGATGGAATCGGGCTTCTGGGGCCTCCGCGGCGTGGAATCCGAAGCCTGACTTCATCAGGCGCAGCCCCGGCATTCCATGCCGCCGTAGCTCGGCGAGTTCATCGCCGAGCGCGACTTTGCACAAGCCCTGAAAAGGAACGCAGCCAGTCCCTGGCGAGACTGGCTGCGAGTGCAGGCTTGTCAGAGCGGTCACGCCGCCCGGATGCGCTCGGCGATCAGCTCGCCCGTCCGGCGCGTGCCGGTTAGCTTCATGCCCTCGGACATGACATCGCGGGTGCGATAGCCGTCGGCCAGGTATTGGGCCACGGCCCCTTCCACGGCGACCGCTTCCTTCTCCAGCCCCAGCGAGTACCGCAGCATCATGGCCGCGCTGAGGATCGTGGCGATGGGGTTGGCCACGTCCTGCCCCGCATACTTGGGCGCGGAGCCGTGGATCGGTTCGTAGAGCCCCAACGTCCCGCTGCCCAGGGAGGCGGAGGGGAGCATGCCCATGGAGCCCGCCAGCATGGAAGCCTCGTCGGTCAGGATATCGCCAAACATGTTGCCCATGACCAGCACGTCAAAGCTGGCGGGCTGCTTCATCAGATACATGGCGCAGGCGTCCACCAGGATGACCTCGTACTGGATCTCGGGGTGCTGATCGGCCACCCGCTGGGCGGTTTCGCGCCAAAGGCGGCTGCACTCGAGCACGTTGGCCTTGTCCACGGAGGTGACCTTTTTGCGCCGCTGAGCCGCCAGCCGGAAGGCCCACTGCACCACCCGGTCGATCTCGGGGGTGGTATAGGACATGGTATCCACGGCCCGCTCGCCATAGCTATAGGTCCGGCGGAAGCGAGGCTTGCCGAAATAGATGTCGCTGGTCAGTTCGCGGACCACCAGCAGATCGACGCCCTGCAGCAGCTCGGCGCGCAGCGGCGAGACGTGATACAGCTCGGGCCAGCACTTGACCGGGCGCAGGTTGGCGTAAAGGTCCAGCCCCTTGCGCAAGGCCAGCAACCCCTGCTCCGGGCGCACCTTGGCGCGGGGATCGTCCCACTTGGGGCCGCCCACCGCGCCCAAAAGCACCGCATCGCTGGCCTTGCAGAGCGCGAGGGTCTCCTTGGAGAGGGCTGTGCCCTCGGCGTCGATGGCCGCGCCGCCGATATGGGCCTCTTGATAGGCGAAACTGTGGCCAAAGGTCGTGGCTACCTGGCCCAGCACGTCCACGGCGGTCTTGACGATCTCGGGGCCGATGCCGTCGCCCGGCAGCAGCGTGATCTGGTAGCTCATTTTCTCTCCTTCAACTGCTCTTTGGTGTACTCGACCAGCCCGCCCGCGCGGATGAGATCGAGCATGAATGGCGGAAAAGCCTCCGCATGAAAGACGGCGCCGGTATCCACGTTGCGGATCGTGCCGGTCTCCAGCTCGACCTCCAGAGTCTGCCCGGCTTGGGTGCCATCCACCGCGGCGGGGCATTCGAGGATCGGCAGGCCGATGTTGATGGCGTTGCGGAAAAAGATGCGCGCAAAGCTCTTGGCGACCACACAGCTCACCTGGGCGCCCTTGAGCGCCAGGGGCGCGTGCTCTCGCGAAGAGCCGCAGCCAAAGTTGTTGCCCCCCACCACGATATCCCCAGGCTTGACCTCTTGGACAAAACTGAGGTCGATGTCCTCCATGCAATGCTCTGCCAACTCGGCGGCGGTGGACATGTTCAGGTAGCGCGCCGGGATGATGGCGTCGGTATCCACGTTATCGCCGTACTTCCAAACTCGCCCTTTTAGCTTCATCTGCCTCGCTCCTGTCCTATAACTCGTCCGGCCCGCCGATGCGCCCCAAAACCGCGCTGGCCGCGGCCACCGCAGGCCCCGCCAGATAGACCTCGCTTTGGGGATGCCCCATGCGGCCCACAAAGTTGCGGTTCGTGGTGGAGACGCAGCGCTCGCCCGCCGCCAGGATGCCCATGTGGCCGCCCAGGCAGGGGCCGCAGGTGGGCGTGCTCAAGACCGCGCCCGCCTGGACAAAGATCTCGGCCCAGCCGTTGCGCACGGCCTGCAAATAGATCTGCTGCGTGGCGGGGATGATGATGCAGCGCACATCGCGCGCCACCTGTCGGCCATTGAGCAACATGGCGGCGACCTCCAGGTCCTCCAGGCGGCCATTGGTGCAACTGCCGATCACCGCCTGGTCGATGGGCACCTGGCCCACCTGGCTCAGCGGCCGCGCGTTGCTGGGCAGGTGCGGGAAGGCGACCTGCGGCTCCAGCTTGGTCACGTCGTACTCGATGACCCGCGCATAGGCAGCATCGGGGTCGCTGCGATAGATGGTGTAGGGCTGGTCGGTGCGCCCCTTGAGGTATTGCACCGTCTTGTCGTCCACGTTGAACAGCCCCGCCTTGCCGCCGGCCTCGATGGCCATGTTGGACATGGTCAGGCGGCCATCGACGGAGAGCTGGCCCACGGCCTCGCCGGTGAACTCCATCGCCATATAGAGCGCGCCTTCCACGCCGATGTCGCCGATGGTGTGCAAAATGAGGTCTTTGCCGCCGACCCACTTGGGCAGCCGCCCCTTATAGACGAACTTGATCGTCTGCGGGACCTTCATCCAGATCTGGCCGGTGGCCATGGCCACGGCGATATCGGTGGAGCCCATGCCCGTGGCAAAGGCGCCCAGCGCGCCATAGGTGCAGGTGTGCGAATCGGCGCCCACCACCACCTCGCCGGGACGCACCAGGCCCTGCTCCGGCAGCAGCGCATGCTCGATGCCCATCCGCCCCACCTCGAAATAGTGAGCGAGCTCTTGGCTGCGCGCGAACTCGCGCATCTGCTTGCACTGTTCCGCCGACTTGATATCCTTGTTCGGCGCGAAATGGTCCGGCACCAGGACCACCTTCTCGGGGTCAAAGACCTTCTCGACGCCCAGCCGCTTGAACTCGCGGAGCGAGATGGGGGCCGTGATGTCGTTGGCCAGCACCAGGTCCACCGGGATCTGCGCGAGCTGGCCCGCCTTGAGCTTTTGTCCCGCATGTTTGGAGAGGATCTTTTCCGACATGGTTTCGCCCATGTTTGGCTCCTTCTAGCCGCAGGATTGGCGCTGCGGCGCGATGTCTATGCTGTCGGCGCCCCGTTCCCGTTGCGCCCGTTGCCCAGCGCCTCTTTGCGGATCCAGAGCAGCTTGTTCAGGGCGTGCATATAGGCCTTGGCCGCCGAGACCACGATATCGGTGTCAGCGCCATAGCCGCTAAACACGGTGGGCAGCGACTTGGCCTCGACGCCCGTCCAGTCGGCCTGGATGCGTACCGCCGTCTTGCCCACGGCATCCATGCCCTCCGAGATGGCGTCGATGGAGAACTCGGCGAGCTTGTTGGGCACATTCACGATGCGGTTGATCGCCTTGTACATGGCGTCCACCGGGCCATCGCCGTGATCGGCGTCGCAAAGCACCACCCCGTCGTCCCGGCGCAACTGGACCGTGGCCGTGGGGATGGCGTGATCGCCGCAAGTCACCTGAAGGTACTCGAGGGTGTAGGTGGGCTTGAAAAGCTTCATCTCGTCGGCGACGATGGCTTCCAGATCGCGGTCGTTGATGGTCTTTTTCTTGTCGGCCACGTCCAGGAAGCGCTTATAGATCTCCTCGAACTGCCCCTCCTCGGTCAACAGATAGCCGAGCTGCTCCAGGCGATGGCGCAGCCCGTGGCGGCCGGAGCGCGCCGAAAGGATGATCTCGGAATCGGGCACGCCGATGTCGCGCGGGTTGATGATCTCGTAGGTGGTGCGCTCCTTGAGCACGCCATCCTGGTGGATGCCGGAGGAATGGGCAAAGGCGTTGGCGCCGACGATGGCCTTGTTCGGCTGCACGGGGATGCTGGTCAGCTCGCTGACCAGGCGGCTCAGGGCATAGATCTGGGTGGTGTCGACGGTCGCCTCGACCCCGTAAAAGTCCTTGCGCGTGCGGAGCGCCATCACCGTCTCTTCCATGGCGGTGTTGCCCGCGCGCTCGCCGATGCCGTTCACCGTGCACTCGATCTGGCGCGCCCCGTTGACCACCCCGGCCAGCGAGTTGGCGGTGGCCATGCCCAGGTCGTTGTGGCAATGCACCGAGATAGTCGCCTTCTCGATGCCGCGCACGTTTTCCTTGATCCCCTTGATCAACGCGCCCCATTCCTGCGGCGAGGTGTAGCCGGTGGTATCGGGGATGTTCACCACCGTGGCTCCCGCGGCAATGACCGCCTCCAACACCTGAAAGAGATAAAGGGGATCGGCCCGCCCCGCGTCCTCGGCGTAATACTGCACATCCTCCACAAACTGCTTGGCGTACTTGACGGCCCAGACGGCGCGCTCCAGGGCCTGCTCGCGCGTCATGCGCAGCTTGTACTGGAGGTGCGACTCGGAGACGCCCAGGCCCGTATGGATGCGCGGTCGCGCGGCGCCCTTGAGCGCCTCCGCCGCCGCATCGATATCCTCCTTGCGCGCGCGGGTCAGCCCGCAGATGGTGCAGTTGCGGATCTCTTGCGAGATCAGTTGCACCGCCTTGAGATCGCCGGGGGAGGAAATGGGAAAGCCAGCCTCGATAATGTCCACGCCCAAACGCTCCAGGGCGCGGGCAATGGTCACCTTTTCGTGAATGGTCAGCGCGGCGCCGGGAGATTGCTCCCCATCGCGCAGGGTGGTGTCAAAGATTTGTACCTTGTCCATGGGTCTCCTATCTCACTCCTGTCTTGCCTTCGAGAACGCAACGCTTCGCTTCGACGATCAAGCTCGGCAAGGCCATCCTCTGTCACGACCACCACCCCCTTCGACCCAGATATCGCCACGCAGCCCGGTTATACGGGCTGCGTGGCCAGATATGACGTGATCCAACCTAGTCAACCGTCTTGGGGTTCAGCCAAGGCATCATGGCGCGCAGCTTGGCGCCCACCTTTTCGATGAGCAACTCGCGCTCGCGGCGGTGCATGAGGTTAAAGCTGGGCCGCCCCGCCATGTTCTCCAGGATCCACTTGTTGGCGTAGGTGCCCTCCTGGATCTCTTTGAGCATCTTGCGCATCTCGGCGCGGGTGGCGTCGGTGATGATGCGCGGGCCGCCGGTATAGTCGCCATGCTCGGCGGTGTCGCTGACCGAGAAGCGCATATAGGAGAGGCCGCCCTGCTGGATGAGGTCCACGATGAGCTTGAGCTCGTGCAGGCACTCAAAGTAGGCGATCTCGGGCTGGTAGCCAGCCTCGACCAACGTGTCGAACCCGGCCTTGATCAGCGCCGTCGCGCCGCCGCAAAGCACGGCCTGCTCGCCAAAGAGGTCGGTCTCGGTCTCTTCGGCAAAGGTGGTCTCGATGACGCCCGCGCGGGTACCGCCGATGCCCCGAGCATAGGCCAGCGCCAGGTCCTTGGCGTGGCCGGTGACGTCCTGATAGACCGCCAGCAAGGAGGGCACGCCGCCGCCTTCCACATAGACCTCGCGGACGCGATGGCCCGGCCCCTTGGGCGCGATCATGGTGACGTCCACATCCGCCGGAGGCACGATCTGGCTATAGAGGATGTTGAAACCGTGGGCGAACATGAGCATCTTGCCAGCCTTGAGCCCCGGCGCGATCTCGTCGCGATACACGACGGGCTGCACATGGTCGGGCAGCAAGATCATGATGATATCCGAGGTCGCCGCCGCTTCCTTGACGGGCATGACCTTGAGGCCCGCCGCCTTGGCCTGATCCCAGGACTTGCCGCCCGGACGCAGGCCCACCACCACGTTGCAGCCGCTGTCCTTGAGGTTCAGCGCGTGAGCGTGGCCCTGGCTGCCGTACCCGATAACGGCGATCTGCTTTTTCGCCAACAGCTTGAGGTCGGCATCCGCATCATAGTACATCTTCATCTTGACTTCTCCTCTCGTGATCGGGGCGTGAATTGCCTCGCGGTTATGTGTCGCAAGCAGCTCGGATTGGGCTGCTTGGTTACTACCCTTTCTCCGCGCCGTTGCCGCTGACGCCGCGCAGCATGGCCACCCGCCCCGTGCGCACCATCTCTTTGATGCCAAAGGGCCGCAGCAGCCGGCAGAGCGCATCCACCTTGTCCTCGGTGCCCGTGATCTCGATGGTCACCGATTCGCGGGTCAGGTCCACGATCTTGGCCTCAAAGACCTCGGCAAACTGGATGATCTCGGCGCGGGTGGAGGCATTGGCCTGCACCTTGATCAGCGCCAGCTCGCGGATCACCGTCTGCTCGTCGGTCACGTCGGTGATCTTGGTGACGTTGACCAGCTTGTAGAGTTGCTTGATCACCTGCTCCAGGACCGCGTCGTCGCAATTCACGACGATGGTCATGCGCGAGATCTCGGGGGTCTCGGAATGCCCGACGGTGAGGCTTTCGATGTTGAAATTGCGGCGGCGGAAGAGGCCCGCCACGCGGGTCAGGACGCCCGGCTTGTCCTCGACCAGGGTCACCAGGGTGTGTCTCATGCTTGCACCTCCTCAGGAGCGCCGTCCTGGAGCGCAGGCTTGGGCCGGCGCATCATCTGCGAGATCGAGTCGCCAGGCCTCACCATGGGATACACGTTCTCCTCTTGCACCACCCGAAAGTCGATCAGGGCCGGGCCGGGGTGCTCCAGCGCCTGGCGGATGGCGGGGGCCGCCTCGGCTTTTTCCGTCACGCGCAGGCCCAGGATGCCGTAGGCCTCGGCGAGCTTGACAAAATCGGGGCCGGAGAGCGGCGTGCCGGAATAGCGCCCCTCGAAGAAGAACTGCTGCCATTGGCGCACCATGCCCAGGTAGCCGTTGTTCAGGATCGCGATCTTGATGTTGAGCTTCTCCTGGGTGATCGTAGCCAGCTCCTGGATGTTCATCTGGATGCCGCCGTCGCCGGCGATCACCCAAACGGGGTCATCGGGGCGGCCGATCTTGGCGCCCATGGCCGCGGGCAAGGCAAAGCCCATGGTCCCCAGGCCGCCGGAGGTCAGCAGCGTGTTGTTGCGGCGATGGACATAGTACTGCGCCTCCCACATCTGGTTCTGGCCCACGTCGCTGACGATGAGGGCGTTGCCTTCCGTCTGTTCCGAGATGGCGCGGACCACATATTGCGGGAAGAGGGCGTCAGACTCGCGGGAGAGGATGTCGTGGCCCGCCGCATCGGCGCGCCAATGGGCGATGCGCGCCAGCCACTCGGGGTGATTGGTCGGCTGGGCCAGGCGAACCATGGTCTCCAGCACGTTCCGGGCGTCGCCCACCACCGGCACGTCCACGCGCACGTTCTTGCCGATCTCGGCAGGGTCGATATCGATGTGGATCACCTTGGCCCGCGGGGCAAAGGTCGAGATGGAGCCCGTGTCCCGATCGCTAAAGCGCATGCCTATCACCACGATCAGGTCCGCATCCTGCACCGCCTGGTTGGCGTAAGGCTGCCCGTGCATGCCGATCATGCCCAGGGAGAGCGGGTGATCCTCGGGGAAACAGCTCTTGCCCAGCAGCGTGGTGACCACGGGGATATCGGCCTTGACCGCCAGCTCCATCAGCTCGGCCTCGCCCCTGGCGATGGTCACACCGTGCCCGGCGATGAGCACCGGGCGCTCGGCCTGGTCGATGAGTTGGGTCGCCATCCGGACCTGCCGATCATGGCCCCGCAAGGTGGGGCGGTATCCGGGGAAGTGGACCTCCTCGGGATACACGTACTCGGTCTGCGCCACCTGGACGTCGGCGGGGATGTCGATCAGCACCGGACCGGGCCGCCCCGTCCGCGCGATGTGGAAAGCCTCCTTGATGGCCTCGGCCAGGTCCCGCACGTCGGTCACCAAATAGTTGTGCTTGGTGATGGGCAGCGTGATGCCAGTGATATCCGTCTCCTGAAAGCTGTCGCGCCCGATATCGGGGGTGGCGACCTGACCGGTGATGGCCACAACCGGCGATGAGTCCATATAGGCCGTGGCCAGGCCGGTCACCAAGTTGGTGGCGCCGGGCCCAGAGGTGGCGATGCAGACACCGACCTTGCCCGTGGCCCGCGCATAGCCGTCGGCGGCGTGGGCCGCGCCCTGCTCGTGGCGGGTCAGCACGTTGTGGATCGGGTACTCGGTCAGCCGGTGGAAGAGATGGATCACCTTGCCGCCCGAGATGCCAAAGGTGACCGTGACCCCCTCTTTCACCAGGCTGGCCCACACGATGCTCGCTCCATCCAGCTTCACGGTGTCGCTCCTCTCTTCTGGTCGCGGCCCAAGGTCATCCGCGCTGGATCAGTCATCGGTGAACACCGCGCCCGTGCTGGCGGAGGTCACCATCTTGGCATAGCGCTTGAGGTAGCCGCGGGTGATCTGGCTGCGGAAAGGCGGCAAGGCCGCCAGCCGGCGCGCGATCTCGGCCTCGGGCACGTCCAGGCTCAGTTTATAGTGGGGGATATCGATGTGAATGATGTCGCCATTTTGCACGGCGGCGATGGGGCCGCGGGAGGCCGCCTCGGGCGAGATGTGGCCGATGGCCGCACCGCGGGTCGCCCCGGAAAAGCGCCCATCGGTGAGCAGCGCCACGGCGGAATCCATGCCCATCCCCGCCAGCAGCGAGGTGGGCGTCAGCATCTCGCGCATGCCCGGGCCACCGCGCGGCCCTTCATAGCGGATGACCAGCACGTCGCCCGGCTGGAACTGCCCGGCCATGATGGCCTGGGTGGCCAACTCCTCGTTATCGAACACCCGCGCCGGTCCGGAATGCACCAGCATATCCGGATGGACCGCGCCGCGTTTGACCACGGCGCCTTCGGGGGCCAGGTTGCCAAAAAGGATCGCCAGCCCGCCGGTGGCCGAGTAGGGTTGCTGCGGCGAGCGGATCACGTTGCGGTCCACCACCCGCGCCTGCGCATAGTTTTCCGCCGCGGTCTGGCCGGTGACGGTCATGGCGCTCCCCTCCAACAGCCCCAGGCCCGCGACCTCGTGCATCACGGCGGGGATGCCGCCGGCCACGTGCAGGTCTTCGAGGTGGTGCGCGCCCGACGGGCTGATCTTGCAGAGGTGCGGCGTGCGGTTGCTGATCTCGTTCAGCTCGGAGAGGGACATGGCGACGCCGGCCTCGTGGGCGATGGCCAGGCAGTGCAGCACCGAGTTGGTGGAGCCGCCCAGGGCCATATCCACCACCATGGCGTTATGAAAAGCCGCCGGGGTCAGGATATCGCTGGGACGGATATTCCGGCGCAACAGCTCCATGATCTGCATGCCGGCTTGCTTGGCCAGCCGCAAGCGGCCCGCATCCACGGCGGGAATGGTGCCGTTGCCCGGGAGGGCCATGCCCAGCACCTCGGAGAGGCAGTTCATGGTATTGGCGGTAAAGAGGCCCGAGCAGGAGCCGCACCCGGGGCAGGCCTGACATTCCACCTCGGCCAGCTCTTCGTCGGTCATCTTGCCCGCCTTGACCGCGCCCACCGCCTCAAAAACGCTGTTCAGGTCCACCACCTTGCCGCCCATGTTGCCGGCGAGCATCGGCCCGCCGCTGACGACGATGGTGGGGACATTGAGCCGCGCCGCGGCCATGAGCATGCCGGGGATGATCTTGTCGCAGTTGGGGATCAGGACCAGGGCATCAAAGGCGTGCGCCTCGGCAACGATCTCGACCGAGTCCGCGATCAGCTCGCGGCTGGCCAGCGAGTACTTCATGCCGGGGTGGTTCATGGCGATGCCGTCGCACACGCCGATGGTGGAGCACTCGAAGGGCGTGCCACCCGCGATGCGGATGCCGGCCTTGACCGCCTCGGCGACCTTGTTCAGGTGCATGTGCCCGGGGATCGTCTCATTGTACGAATTGACCACCCCGATAAAGGGCCGGTCCATTTCCGCTTCGGTCAAACCCAACGCCCGCAACAGCGAACGATGGGGCGCCCGTTCCACACCGCGCTTGACAGCATCGCTTCTCATCTTGTCCACCTCTGCCCCTCCTGAGCGTGATAGGCCCCCGAAAAAACACACGCCTCTGAACGCGCGACAGGTGCTCGCGTGCAAAGGCGTCATTGCGCTCGATTTGGCCTCGGGCCTTGGCCCCCGGCCTCCTCCTGGCCGCAGATGATCTTGCAGTCAGCGGGATCATCCGAGATCCCGTATATGGGTCGTGTCCCAGGCCCCACGGGCAGCCCTCCCGCCCGCAAGTATCAAAAAAGCCTCCCGGTTGGGAGGCTTTGTCTGCATATACCTGGGCCTTCTCTGGCCTTAGGCCCGAACCTGACTCCCAACCGCGCATGGCCCCTCAATAATGAGGAGCGTAACCAACAAGAGGCTAATAAGCGCCGCGTTGAGAATCAGGCTGTAAAACATCTGCTGTATCCTTTTCGGATTTGTCGCTACTATACCATAGTTTCGCGTTCCTGTCAATATCGCTTTTCCGCTTTTGCGGGGCTTGTGCTAGAATGGGCCAGATACCCTCGCTGAGGAGAGAGTCCATGCGCTTTCCAAGATCCTGTGGCCTCCTTTTGCACCCCACCTCGCTGCCGGGGCGCTTTGGCATCGGCGACCTGGGCGCGGCGGCGTACCGGTTCGCCGATTGGCTCGCCCGCGCCGGGCAGTCCCTCTGGCAGGTCATGCCCTTGGGGCCGACCGGCTATGGCGATTCGCCCTACCAATGCTTCTCCGCCCTGGCGGGCAATCCGCTCCTCGTTAGCCCGGACAAGCTCGTCGAGGATGGCTACCTCTCCCAGGCGGATCTACAGGATGTCCCCGCGTTTCCCACGGACCGGGTGGACTATGGGCCGGTGATCGGGTACAAAGCTACGCTCCTCGAGCGCTCCTTCGCCTGCTTCCAGGGCCGGGCCACGGAAGGGCAGCGCCACGCCTACGACGGATTTTGCCGCGAGCAGGCGGGCTGGCTGGATGATTTCGCCCTCTTTATGGCCCTCAAGAAATACCACGGCGGCGCCGTCTGGAACACCTGGGCGCCGGACATCGCCACCCGCCAGCCGGGGGCAATCGCCTATTGGACCGCGACCCTGCGCGAGGCCATCGACCGGGAAAAGTACAACCAGTTCCTCTTTTTCCAGCAGTGGCGGGCCCTCAAGCGCTACGCCAACGACAGAGGCTTGCGCATCATCGGCGATATACCCATCTTTGTGGCCTATGATAGCGCCGATGCCTGGGCGCATCCCGACATGTTCTATTTCGACGCCCAGGGCTCCTCCACGCACGTCGCCGGGGTGCCGCCGGACTATTTCAGCCCCACCGGCCAGCTTTGGGGCAACCCCCTGTATCGCTGGGACCTGATCGCGCAGCGCGGCTTTGGCTGGTGGATCGACCGCTTTCGCATGATGCTGACGATGGTGGATATCGTGCGGCTGGACCATTTCCGGGGGTTTGAGGCCTATTGGGAGGTGCCCGCCGGGGAGCCGACCGCCATCAACGGGCGATGGGTGAAGGGGCCAGGCGCGGCGCTCTTCGAGGCGGTGGAGCGCGCCCTGGGCCACCTGCCCATCATCGCCGAGGACCTGGGGCTGATCACGCCCGAGGTCACGGCGCTGCGCCACCGCTTCCAACTGCCGGGGATGAAGGTGCTGCACTTCGCCTTTGGCGGCGACCCCGACCACGAGTATCTGCCCCACAATTATGAGCCGAACTGCGTGGTCTACACCGGCACGCACGACAACGACACCACCATCGGCTGGTTCGCCACGCGCCCGCCCGAGGAAAAGCGGGCCATCCAGGAATACCTCGCGCGCGACGGGCACGACATCGCCTGGGACCTGATCCGGCTGGCCTATGGCTCCGTGGCCGAGACGGCCATCGCGCCGCTGCAGGACGTGCTGCGACTGGGCGGCGAGGCGCGCATGAACATGCCGGGGCGGCCTGGCGGTAACTGGACCTGGCGCTATCGCCCCGAGATGCTCACCGACGAGATCGGCCGCCAGCTTGGCGACATGGCCCGCATCTACGGGCGGCTGCCGAAGAAGGAAGCCTAACCAAAAGCGCTCCGGGGTCCAGCGGATCCCGGAGCGCTTTCGTTTTGGGTCTACTCTGCCGACATCTGCCGGCGGACCAGCGCGAACCCCAACGCCGAGATAGCGATCACCAGGATCGCCACCAGCGAGCCGATGTTCTTTTTGACAAAGGCACCCAAGGAGGCTTGCTCCTCCGGCGCGGCGGCGGATTCCGGCTCCAGCGCGGCTGCATTCGGAGCGCCCAGCGCCTCGGGAGCGGCTGGCGGGGTATCGGAGGGCGGCGGGGCCCCGGTGGGCGCGGCAGCTCCCTCGGACGGCGTGGTGGACGGCGGCGGCACCGCCGTCTGCGGTGCCGTGGACGGCAGCGTCGCCGTCTGCGGCGGCGTGGACGTCTCGGTTGGCGCCGCCGGGGGCTCACCGGTGCGTGGCGCCGCCGTCGCGGGTTGGGTCGGAACAGCCGCATTGGTGGGGGTCGCGGTTTCGTCGCGGCGCGGCAGCGGCGTATTCGTCGGTATGCGAGGCGCCAGCGTTGCGCTCGGGCTCGGCGTCCAGGTGGGCGTCAGGGTCGGCGTGGGCGTCGGCGACGGCGTGAACGAAGGCTCCTCGGTGATTCCAGGATAGGCCTCAGAGTCATCGGTCGGCGGAGGGACCGGGGTCTCGGTGCGCGTGGCGGTGGGGGTCGCCGTCGCCGCGCCGGTGGAGGTGGGCGTGGGCGTGTTGCCCTCGATGGCCACGGCGCAGCCCAGCAGGCTCAGGCCCAGGATTTGCCCGCTGCTGGTGACCTTGTTGCTGAAAAAGCGGTCATCCTCCACGAACTCGATCGCGGTCCCCGGCGTGATGTCCACAGCCTGGAAACGCACGAGAAAGACCTCGATGGCGCCGCTGGGCGGCGTGCCGAAAAGCTTGCCCGCCGCATAGCTGATCCGCCCCTCGCTGTTGCTAAAGCGATCAGGCAGGTTCGACGGCGCGGGCAGCAGGTCGCTGAGGTCATTCCGAGCGATGATCTCGAGCACCCGCACGTGGTCTGGGTCAAAGCCCAGCGTCACCTGCGCGCCATCGACGGGCGTGGCGCCGCTCTCGATCACCACCAGCAGCTCGAACTCTTGGCCGTACTCGAGCGTCAGGACCGTGGGCTGCAGCGACATGCTCACGGTAGCCTGCGCCAGCGGCCGCGCCCAGGCAGCCTGCGCGCTCCACGATCCCAATAGCAGCACCAGCAAGCACACAACGAGCGAACGTCTCATGACTCCCTCAGAAATCGCCGGCGGTCCGCCTGTGGCGGCGCCGGGTGAATCCACAATGGGGCATTCCGCGCCGGATCAACTTTTTCCAGCGGACGCTAGTATACACCCACTGGCGCTTCGGCACAAAGCCCGCGGCCCGACCTCGCTTTTCCTCCCATGTTGCCCTGGCGTATAATGCGCCTATCCGTCGATGCGAGGTCGGGAACGTGGCAGACTGGGCGCCGCAAGAGGAAAACGAGCAGCGCGTGCTGGTGGTGATCATGAACAGCCCGCGCGATTTCGCCCTGCTGCAGGGCCAGGGTTGGTACCGCATCCCCGTGGCCCGGGCGCCGCGCCAGCTTGCCGCCGATTTCCTGGCCTTTTACCAGACCCGCGCCTTTCCCGAGGAGCGCTGGACCATCGCCTATTACGCGCCCGTCCAGCGTTACCAGATCGTCCGGCGCGTCGACCTGTTGCCCAACGAAGCCGACCACCCCCGCGCGGGCGACACCTACTACAAGATCGAGGTGGGGCCGCTGCACCGGCTGCCCAAACCGGTGCCCAGCGCCAAGCTGCGCCGGATCACCTTTATCCCCACCACGCTGGGGCGGCTGCTGCGGGCTCAGGACATCAGCGACCTATGGGAAGGGCCGCCCTCGGCGCGCATGCTATGGGAGGCGCTGCAAGCGGCGGGCATCGAGGCCGAGCGGGGCTACGAGCTGCGCGAGGGGCGGGCCAGCTATCGGCTGGACCTGGCAGTCATCTGTCAGCGCGGCAGCGTGGGCATCGAATGCGAGGCAGAGGCGCCCCCCTCCGTCGCCGGCGCGCCCTGGCCGACTATTCTCGCGGCCAGGGGATGGTCGCTGCTGCGCTTCGGCCCCCAGGAACTGGACGACCTCGACGCATGCCTGCGGCAGGTCCGGCAGCAGGTGCAACAACACGGCGGGGCGCGCCCCGTCGTGTCGACTCTGCGGGACTCGCGACGCTAGGACTGCAGCAGCGCCGCGGCGTTCTCTTCCTGCGCCACACGGATGCCGTCTTGCTCGTTCACGGTGGTGAGCAAGAGCCCGCCGACGATGAAAAAGATGACGATGGAGACGATGCTCAGACGGCTGGAGCCGGTCAATTGGCCCACCAGGCCAAAGACCAACGGGCCAACGATGCCGGCGAACTTGCTGCTCATGTCATAGAAGCCAAAGAACTCGCCGGTTTTGGCCTTGGGAGCCATCGCCCCATACATGGAGCGGCTGAGCGCCTGGCTGCCGCCCTGCACCAACCCCACCATGCCCGCCAGCACCCAAAAGTGCCAGGCCTCGGACATGAAATAGCCCCCGATAGAGATCAGGGTATAGACGCCCAACGCCAAATAGATGGACGGCTTGCGCCCCAGCCGCTTGGCCAGTTGCCCGAAGGCCAGCGAGAAGGGGATCCCCACGAACTGGGTCAATAGCAGCGCCCCGATGAGGTCGGTCTGCCCGATGCCGATCTCGGATCCATAGATCGTGGCCATCTTGATGATCGTGCCGATGCCATCGTTATAGATCCAAAAGGCGACGAGGAACTTGGAAAGCTCGCGATAGCGGCGGATGTCCTTCAGCGTGTGCTGAAGGCGGGCAAAGCCCGCGCGAACCGGATTCGCCGGCTCGCCGGCGATGGGCGCGGCCGGGGGCTCGGCCACGCGCCGAAAGAGCGGCGCCGAAAAGATCGCCCACCAGAGCCCCACCGACACGAAGGAGAGCCGCACCGCGACATCGGTGCTGGGCAGGAAAAAGGTCGCGGGGGACATGATCATGCCCAGGTTGATCGCCAGCAGCAGGCCGCCGCCCAGATAGCCCAGGGCGTACCCCTTGGTGGAGACCTGGTCCATGTCCTCCGGCTTGGCCACGTGGGGCAAGAGCGAGTCGTAAAAGACGATGGCCCCGGAAAAGCCGATCTCGGCGACGAGATAGAGCGCCGAGCAAAGCAGCCAGGCCCCCTCCCGCACCGTGAAGAGCAGGACGGTAAAGACGATGCCCAGCGCCGTAAAGAAGGCCAAGTACTTTTTCTTGGAGCCGCTGTGGTCAGCCATGGCCCCCAGGACCGGGTTGAGAAACGCGGCGATGAGCAGCGCCAGGGAAGAGGTGTAGCCCCAATAGGCCGAGGCCACGTTGCCCGGCAGGTGGCTGGCGGCCACCGAGGCATAAAAGGTCGGCAGCACGGCGGCCATGATGGTGGTGGCAAAGGCGGAATTGGCCCAGTCATACATGCACCAGGCATTCACGATCTTTTTGTACGCGCGATTAGCGGCAGCTTCGACGCTCACGGGGCAACCTCCTGGGTTCCAGATTGGGGCCTCATTCGGCCAAGATGCGATCCACGATTTGCTGGCGATAGGCCGGCGAAAGCGAGTGGAAATAGGCGCTATAGCCCGTCACCCGCACCATCAGGTCCGGGTGCGTGGCGGGATCGGCGTGCGCCTCCAGGACCTCTTGCTTGGAGATCACGTTCAGGTTGATCAGCGTCCCGCCCTGGGCGTCGTGCACCTTGATCAGCGTCTCCAGCGCCTCCAGCCCGCCCCGCTCGCGCAGCAACTGCGGGTCGATATCGAGCTGCAGCGGCGCCGAGTTGCCCCAGCCGGGCTGCACCGCCGCCACGGCGCTGGCCTTGGCCGTGGGCGCCGAGATGGCGTTCTGCGCAAAGCCCGGGTCGGGGTTGGCGCTGTGCGAGATGGAATCGCCGGCATGGCGGCCGTTGGGCGTCGCCCCCAGGTCGCTCCCCATCCGCGCGATGCCGCCATGGGAAAAGAGGCCAGGATTGACCACATAGCCATTGGGGGTGGGCGTCCCCCTGACCATCTCGGCATAGGCCGCGGCGAGGCGCTGCGCCCAGGCATCGGCGCGCGACCCGCCCACGCCAAAGCGCGGGATATTCTTGCACATCAGCCGGACCTGCTCGGCCCCCTGCCAGTCGTTGCGCAGGTGTTGGGCCAGCTCCGCCCAGGTCAGCCGCTGCTCCGCCACCACGCGCTGCTCGATGGCGGCGAAGGAATCGGCCACCGTGGCCAGCCCCAGCCCATCGCAGGCGATGTTATAGATGTCCACCCCGCCATCGGAGGAGTCGAGGCCGCGTTCGATGGGCCCGTGGCAAAAGAGGTTCAGCACGATCTCGATGGCATTGTCGGACTGATGGGCCATGTGCCAGTCGATGCCCTCCTTGAGGGCGTCGGTGGAGATGCATAGGTGCTCCATATAGCGCGCCCACAGCGCCTCCAGGCTCTTTTCGGCCTGCGGATCATCCACCATCTCGTAAAAGGCGTACAGGAAGGGCTGCACCAGGCATTGCCGCTTCACGTCCTGCTGGCAATACTCGATGCCGGGCAGCGCGGTCCAGTTGCAGCCCACCTTGGCGCGCATCCGCGCCAGCTCGATGGGAAAGCCGTTGCGGGCATAGCCGCGATCCAGGCCGCCGGAGCAGGAAAAGCTCGGCCCCGTGCCATCCTCCAGATGGATCTCCAGCGCCCGCCGCAGCAACGCGGGATCCAGCCGCTCATGCACGCGCACGGCCAGGTTGGAGGGGATGCGGATGCGATGCGCCGCCTCCAGGATCAGGAACGAGAGGGGGCTGGTCAGGTCGTGGCCGTCGGGGGCCGGCCCGCCGACCTGGGAGTAGTGGGTGTCGTTGAAAAAGAGGCTGGCGAGGTACCAGATCGCCTCCTCGTCGCTGAGAAGCCCCGCGGCCAGGTCGGCCTCGTAATAGGGGCGGAGCAGCTCGTCGAGCTGGCCCAACGCGCCGCCGAGGTGCCACATGCGGTCGATGGACTGGAACCAGGCCAGGAACTGGCAGGCCTCGCGCAGCGTGCGCGGCGCGCCGTCGATCAGCCACTCGTTCATCTCGGCGATGGCCGCATAGTTGTCGCGCAGCGCGGGGTCGTTCTCCGCCCGCGCCAGCTCGCGCGCCCGCTCCACATGCCGCCGGATCCAGGATTGCACGCCCAGCACCAGGTTCTCCTCGGCGTCATAGAATGAGGTGTCGACGGGACGGTTCAGAGCGCGGTAGCGGCGAATCTTGTCCAGCAGGCCGCCCCACCCCAGGTCCAACCCGATGCGCATGTCCGGGCCCAGATGGTTCATGGCGCCGATGCCGGGCATCAGGACGTGGTACTTTGCAAAGGTGGGCAGGAGGTGCGCCGCGCGGTCCTCGGGCCGCCAGCCGCCCATGCCAGGGATCGTGCCCGCCCAACAGCCCGCCAGCGCGCTCTGTGGGTGGATATAGACGGGGTGAACCTCCAGCCAGCGCCGGAAATTCTCGCCGATGGAGGCCGCCCCATAGCTGCCCCCATTGGGATGGTTGCTGGCCCGCTCGAAGGCAATCGGCTCCGGCCAGGGGATGTCGCCGTGGTCGTCGGTATCGTGAAAGCCGTTGCGCTCCAACTTGGCCTTGTTGAAGGCCGCCTTGGTCACGGATAGCGCCTCGACCCGCTCGCGAAAGATCGTCCCAGATGGATCAGCCACGCATTCCTCCTGCGCGATCAGCGCTTGGCATGCACGGGCAGGCCGCGGTCGGCAAAAGATTGCGCCGCGTCCTGCATGAAATCCGGCGAGGGGATGGAGAGCCCCGCGCAGGCATATTCCAGCCCCAGGCTCTCGTACTTGCCCGCGCCCAGATGATGGAACGGCAGCAGCTCGATGCGCCACAGGCCCTTCAGCCCATGCAGCAAGTCGGCGATGGCCGCCAGCTCGGCGGGGTCGTCGTTATAGCCTGGGATGATGGGGATGCGCACCCAGACCTCGGCGCGGCCCTGGACCAGCCGGGCCAGGTTGTCCAGGATCAGCCGGTTGCTGACCCCCGTTCCTCG
>Ga0123332_1000474_pt1 | contig 40242 bp, 27 predicted proteins | sample BioC12SIPDNA_4_FD_89958 | JGI IMG/M metagenome (GOLD analysis project Ga0123332, IMG submission 89958) | Anaerobic biogas reactor microbial communites from Washington, USA - Biogas_R2_A C12 SIP DNA | ecosystem: Engineered > Bioreactor > Anaerobic > Unclassified | place: Washington, USA... | reverse complement strand
GCCGCAAGGCGGCCTGAGCGTAACCCTCCTGATGGTCTACGTCCCTGACTTGGTTCACCCACAAGCACAGCCAGAGCAGACATCCGGCCGATAGCAGCGCGACCGAGACTGCCTGAAGGTAAGCTCGACTACGCGAAGGCAACGCGGTCAGTCCCGCTCTCCAATGCGTGATTGCCCGGATAACCCAGACCAAGAGCACCCCCGCCGCCGCCGCCCCAAGAATCCAGCCAGCCAGCCTGAACCGGCGCACCGCGGCCGGTGGTTGCCAGGATTCCCCCCACCAACCTCCCACAACCAGGGCGAGCAGCACGAGCGCGCCCATGGTCAGCAACACAGCCCAGGCAAGGCGAACGGATTGCCGATCGCGTTCGGGAGAGCCGGCAACACGCAGCGTCAGTCGAGTGCTGACGCCGATGAGGACCAAGGCCACCAACGGCCAGGCTGCCCAGGCCTGCACGGTCGGCTGCGAAGTCAACCATTCCTGCGGGACGGTCCACGTGGAGAGGCCCAGCCATAGCATCGCGATAGGAAGTATTGGCAGAACGACCGCGAGTGCGTAACTCCAACGCCCGCTTCGCCACTCGACGACGTTCTCCGACCACACACTAACGACAGCCCCCGGGATCGCAGCCAGGCAGACCAGCCAGAAGCCGGCCCAAGCCGCCGCGGCGAGGGGCACGAGACAAAACGAGGTCATGACACGATGGTGAGTAGGGGCGGCGAGAAGCGCATGGCACGTATCTCCGCACATAGGGAGGACGGATACGCCTTCGGATCGCACCAGGGTATGCCAACGGGCGTGGAAATCGCGAAGCTTGGCCGCTTCTCCTCGGCACGCCGTGGCGAGCTCCTCCGAGCCCAGCTTGCCGGCGATCGATTCGCTTGGCTCGACGGTTGGGGCTGAGTCGGGTTGAGAGGTCTCGATGGCCCGCATATCGAGGGCGAGTTCATCCATTGCATTCGCCAGCAACTCCGCCGCGGTCAGAACCAGGGATGGTTCCGGCGAATCCTCGACGACGTCGGTCAGCAGGCGCGCGACGGCGGCATGGGCGGCGACCGCATCGGGGATCTCTCCCGCCTCGCGGCTGCGCTCCCCGTATTGCCCCAGGCGGTCGGCGAGATCACCAAGCACTGGGAGGTGCGTCGCGGGCCAGCCTCGCGGGGGCAATCCCACTAGATTGGCCACGACACGGTCAATCCGCATGGCCGCGGTCGCTGCCCGGCGTGCGGGAACACCGGCCTTGCGGAACGCATCATAGGCCAGTTGGCGCTCCCTCATCACGTGAAGCCGGGCCGGCGCCGCCGTGGTTGCTGAGCTCAACCGCTGTCGCAGTGTATCCTGATCGATGGCTTCCTGCCGCAGGATGGGCAGCAGCCGCAGAAAAGCGTAGAGCCCGTTGGACGGGTCGAGAGCCGCACCAACAGCCAGAGCATTCTCATCCGGTTTGGCTTGGTGCAAAGCTTCGAACACCCGGCGTACGGCCACGATTGGCCGATCGTTGGCTACCCGACGGGCGGCCGCCTGATAAGGCTCCTTCCAGAACAGCTCACCCACGGCGGGGACCATCTCCCCCACCTGGGCCAACCACAGGCTCGCCGGGGGCACCATCAGCCCGCCCAGGAAAACGCTGATCGCCAAAGCGGCCACGGGCAGACGCCATCTGCAAGCCAGCGGCGACACGACAGGCTTGCGAACGGGGTCACGGCGTTGTTGTTTGGTTCGTGCGATGAGACTACCTGCCTTGACGAGGTCGAGTGCACGGGCCATGCGGCTCGGCGGGCGCGACGCGACGACCGTGTTTCACTCTTTCATCTGAACCAGCAGCTCGATCTCGACCGAGGCGTCGAGCGGCAGTTCGTTGACCCCGACGGCGGCTCGAGCATGCCGACCGGCGTCGCCGAAGATGCCCACCAGAAGATCGCTCGCTCCGTTGGCCACCTTGGCTTGGTCGGTGAAGCCCGCGGCGCTGTTCACGAAGACGCCCATCCGCACGACTTGCCCCACGTTCGCCAGCCCGCCGACAGCCACCGCCACCTGCGCAAGCGCGTTGAGCAGAGCCACGCCTGCCGCCTCGGCCGCCTGGTCCACGCTCACCGTGGAGCCGACCTTGCCCTTGAGAGTCAGTTGGCCGTCACGCATCGGCAACTGCCCGCTGACGAAGACCAAGTCGCCCGTTTGGACAAAGGGCACATACGAGCCGACAGGTGTGGGTGCCTTAGGTAAGCTGAATCCAAGCTTTCGAAGCCGCTCTTCAGGATGATCCATGGGCTGATTCCTCCTCCGCCCCGCTGTTGTTCGATTCTGTCATGCTCCCGAAATCGGCTGGTCGGACCTCTTCGGACGCTTCGTCTCGTGGGGGCTCGTCGGCCACCCGATCACGCCCGAGATCGATCTCCCCGACATGGATCGCGTCCAACCGCCGCAAATACTCATCCGACTCGTCATCGAGCTCGTCGAGCCGAGAGACCGAACGCATCGACTGGTCGGACCGCATTGCTTCGGCCGGTTCATCGTTCTCAGCGGCCGGCTCATTGTCCTCAGCGGCCGGCTCAAAGTCCTCATCGCTGACCGGGCTTTCGGCGAGTTCTGGACTATCGTCTTCCCGCACGTCGGCGAGGGCGGCGTCCTCGGCATCGTCCAATGCGTCGTTGGCGTCTTCGTCACCCCCTGCCTTGACATCGTCCACCGCGGTAATCGGCGTCGCGTCGATGAGGTGAACCAGAATTGGCCCGCACGAGTCCGCCTGCTCTATACGGACGCGCCGCTGGCGGATGAGCTCCAGCAATGCCAGGAACAGCCCGATCATCTGGCTTCGCGTACGGCCCTCAAAAACCGCCTCGAAGACCATCGATGGGCCGTCACGGACAAGTCGATCCTGGATATCGACCGCGTGCAGAGTGATGGGGGTGTCGTCGTACTTGACCTCGTGAAACGCTCGCTGGACGCCGACGGAGGCCATCAACTTGTTGAAAGCCGCCAGGAGATCCCAGACCTGAACATTGTCGAGGTCGACGGCCCCATCCTGCTCGGGCAGTTCGACCGGCGGCCGCCCGAAGCGATTGGCGTGTGTCTCCGCCCGGCGGCCCAGTTCGCCCGCCGCCTCGCGGAAGGCCCGGTAGGCCAGCAGTTGCCGCACCAGGTCCGCCCGCGGGTCCAGCAGGTCCTCGCCGTCGTTCTCCTCCGGCGGCGGCTTGGGCAGGAGCATTCGCGACTTGATCTCCATCAGCGTCGCCGCCATGACCAGGAAGTCCCCCACCACCTCCGGGTCCAGCACCTCCAGCAGGCGCACGTATCGCAGGTACTGCTCGAGGATGCGAGCGATGGGGATATCGTAGATATCGACCTCGTCCCGGCGGATCAGGTACAAAAGCAGCTCCATCGGGCCGCTGTAGGTGTCCAGTTGGATGCGGTAGTCCTGCATAGGGGCGTCATTCTACCGGAAGCCCGCCGCGGGTGAAATGACCAATGGCGAAGCGCGAATGACCAATCAAGTCCGAATGACGAGGGTATCCAACCACAGCGGAAGTTGGGCTTTCGGGCTTGGTCATTGACTGGTCATTGGGCCTTGGGCATTCGCCATTCTGCCCCGGAGTTGGACGGGGACTGCACTTGTTCCGAGTGAATCAGGGGTAGACACGCCCCATGAGCCGTGGGAACGCGATGGTTTCGCGGATGTGCTTGAGGCCACAAAGCCAAGCGACGGTGCGTTCGACACCCAAGCCGAACCCGCCATGCGGGACGCTGCCGTAACGGCGCAGGTCGAGGTACCACTCATAAGGCTCGGTAGGCATGTTCTCCATGGCCATGCGTTCAAGCAAGGCGTCGAGGCTGTCCTCACGCTGCGAGCCGCCGATGATCTCGCCGTAACCGTCTGGGGCGAGCAGGTCGAAGTTGCGGACCACGCGGGGGTCGGCGGGGTCGCGCTTCATGTAGAAAGCCTTGCATTCCCGCGGGTAGTGGGTGACGAAGATAGGCCGATCGTGCAGCCGCGAGATGATCGTCTCATCGCTACCGCCGAGGTCCTTGCCCCATTCAAATCCCGCGGCCAGCTGCATGTGCAGCGGGATATTGCGGACCTGCTCCTCGAGGTCGGCCAGTTCTTCGCGGCCATCGAGGATCTCCTGGGCAAGTTGGTCCTGGCGGTGCTTCTTGACGCCAGGCCCCGACCGCTCCTTCTCCTGGGCTTCGAGGCGGGCGGTGAGTTCGGCGATGCGAGCCTGCCGTTCGGCGAGATCCTTTTCGAGCAGGTCACGTGCCCGTGGACCGCGCAGGATCTCGGCCGCCTCGCTGTAGGTGAGGCGGTAGAAAGGCTTGCGGATCCGTTCGAGGCAACTCACGTCCTGGCCCAGTGTCTCCAGGTCCTCCCGGTGGTTGGCGAGCACGCGCTCGACGATGCTGACGATGAAGTCCTCAGCGACGGCGAGCAGGTCGTCAAGCTCGGCCCAGGCAATCTCGGGCTCGACCATCCAGAACTCGGTGAGATGGCGGCGAGTCTTGGATTTCTCGGCCCGGAATGTGGGTCCGAAGCAGTAGACGCGTCCGTAAGCCAGCGCGGCGCTTTCCAGGTAGAGCTGCCCGGTCTGGGCGAGGTACATGGGGTCGCCGAAGTAGTCGACCTCGAAGAGCGTTTGGGCACCCTCGCCGGCCGAGGGAGCGAAGATCGGGGTATCCACAAGCAGGAAGCCATGGTCGTTGAAAAAACGACGGATGGCGTCAATGACGGTATGGCGGATGCGCATGATGGCCGTCGGGCGCCGGGAGCGCAGCCACAGATGGCGATGCTTGAACAGGAAGTCGATGCCGTGGGCCTTGGGCGAGATGGGGTAATCGGTCGTTGAATGCACGGCCTGGAGGTCGCTGACATGGATTTCGTACCCGCCCGGGGCTCGCGGGTCGGCGTGGACGGAGCCGGTCAGCCGCAGGCTGGACTCCTGCCCGAGGTGGGCGGCCCGGTCGAAGATCTCGGGCGGCACGTCAGCCTTGCCGACGACGCACTGGCACAGGCCGGTCCCATCACGGACGACGAGGAAAACGACCTTGCTGCTGACTCGGGCGTTGTACACCCAACCCGCCAAGGTAACCGTTTGATCTGCGTGACCGGCAAGCTGATCAATTTGAACTACAGGATGCATGGCAGACCTCAATAAGCGTTATTCGTCGGGCCCAGTTGCCCAGAGGGATGATACGAGACAAGCGGGACGGGTGAAAGGCCAAGCCTCGGATTATGGGGCAAAGCCGGGCAGGGTGACGTCTTCCGGGAGGATCGGTTGGGTGACGTCGGCGTAGAGTCGACCGTCACGCGCCTCGCAGCGGAAGAAACGGAGGCGCATGTGGGGCAGGCTGGGATCGGTTAGGCCGGTACGGAGATCCCAGGGCCAACCATGCACGGGGCAAATCAGGCAGTTGCCCTCGACTCGCCCGCGAGCCAGCGAGCCGTCGGCGTGGGGGCAGCGGTTGTCGACCACGTGGAAGGTGCCCCCGCGGTTGCAGGCGGCGTACCAACCGTCGGCGATCCGCACTCGCAACACCGCACCAGGGGGCAGGTCGGCGGCGTCGCAGATGTATGTCCATTGAGGCATCGGCAATTCCTTAGGCATCCCGTGGCTGTCTGTAACCAGCGAGAAGCCGGTGCCACATCCATTGGCGAGACACCGGGGCTCGACAGGGTGTCAACTCGCGCGAAGCTGTCGGCGGCACTCGCGGCAGACCCATTGGCCGGACTCGATACGATGGAGAGAACCCAGCCGCCCGCACCCCTCGCAGAGGTCCACCCGGCCGTCGTGGGTAGACTTGGCGGCCTCCTCGTTGAGTTCGAGGATATCCTCGAGCAGTTGCACCTGGAGCGAGGTGGCCAAAGCCCGGTCGCGGTTCATGGCCAGGATCTGGCCCATCGAGCCAAACACCAGAAACCCCACCAGCCCCACGGAAGCGGTGGCCGCCGCGGCAAGGTACAGCTCGCTGGAGTTGTAAGGGTGCAGCACGTCCGACAAGGGGCCGCCAATGATCAGCCCATCACGCAGGGCCTCGGCACGAAAGCCCAGGTACCCAGCCAAAGCGATGCCACCAGCCAACATGGCAATAGCCAGGGTATGGAACGAACCGATCAGGAACCGGATGATGTTGTAATCGCGCTTGCGGGCCATCAGCTTTCACGAGAGCCGGTATATCCCGTCGGCAGCGGGTGGCCGGCTCGATAGACGCGGATGATACGCCATGAGGCGGCGGGAGGCAAGGGACGGGCTGCCACGCGGAACACTGCTCGCAGAGCAGTGCCACACGATGCGGTGTTCACCAGGGCGGCACCGCAGACCGAGGGCGGGCACGCCCAACACTGCTCGCAGAGCGGTGCCACACGGGGTAAACACCGCTGCTCAGGTGTCGGGGAGCGTGATCAGGTCGGCGAGGCGATCCATGTCCTGGCGGTTAGCCCAGGCGGCGAAGCACTCGCCGGTTTGCCGTTCCGCCTGATAGGCCCGAATGAGCTGCTCAATGGCCAGGTGTACGAGGTCGGCGGGTACCTTGATCTTGCGGTCACCCTCACGGCAGACAAAGCGGGCGAACACCGGATCCGCACCCAGCCGCCCTCCGACCAGCACATGGTAGTGCTCGACGCCCTTCTGGCCCTTGTAGGTGTAGAGGGTTCCCTGCAGGCCGATGTCGGCAATCTGGTACTGGGCACAACTGTTGGGGCAGCCGGACACGGAGATGAACAGCGGCTCGTCCATGGGGACGCGGGCCTCCAAGTAATCGAGGATGGCTTTGGCCCGTTCCTTGGTCTCGACGACCGCGAGGTTGCAGAACTGGGTGCCCGTGCAACTGATCAGCTCGCGGCGCACGGGCAAGGCATTGGGCGGCAAACCAATGTCCTGCAACTCCTTGCTCAGGTCGGCGACCTTGGCCGGCGGGATGTTGAGCAGCAGGATATTCTGCTTGATCGTGGCGTTGATCTGCCGATCGGGGTGCTGGCAGTACTTATCGGCGAGGTCGGCCAACTGGACCATCTGATCGCCGGAGAGTCGACCTCGGGCGATGGGCACGCCGACAAAGGCCAGGCCATTGCGGAGTATGCCACCACCGCAATGGTCGTCGCTACCGGCTCCCTCGGGCCAGACGATGGAGTCGTCGTGATCGAGTCTGTAGCCCAGGTAACCTTCGAGCTGGTCGCGGAAGGCTTCCCAGCCGACCTGGGCGACGTAGAACTTGAGTCGGGCCCGCAGTCGGCCCTGTCGCAAGCTGTCCTGGTCGCGGAACACGTGGGCGATCCGGCGAAAGACATCGGTGATCAACTGGACATCAGGTTTGAGGAAGACCCGCAGCGACTGGGCACAGTGGGCGGTATCGCGAAGGCCGCCGCCGACTACGAGCCCGAAGCCTCGCTCCTCGACGCCGCGGCGCATCCGCTTGACGCCAAAGAGAGCGGCACAGGTGATCTGCGGGGCCACGCAGTGGATGGGGCAGCCTGAGACCGCGGTCTTGAACTTGCGCGGCAGGTTGCTGAACTCCTTGCCGCCGGCCTTATACATGTCCGAGATGGCCCGGGCGAATGGCCCGGCATCGACGATTTCGTCGGCCAGTTCGCCGGCCAGCGGGCAGGCGGTCGTGTTCCGCGGGGCGTCACCGCAGGAGAACTCCTGATACATGCCCAGCTTGTTGTACAGGCGGTCCATGATGTCGGCGAGATCCTGGACCTGGACCCAATGGAGTTGGATGTCCTGCCGTGTGGAGACATCGCCGAAGTTGCGTCCGTACTCCTTGGCCAAGTGGCCGATCTCGCGGAGTTTGAACGCCGACAACGCCCCGCCGGGGATCTTGACCCGCAGCATGAAGTGGCCTTCGTTGGGTTTCTGGCGATAGACCCCAAACCACTTGAACAGTTCGAGGTCGTCGGGGTGGATGGCAGAGTAGTCGCCCTGGGCTGAATACCGGTGAAGATCCTCCCAGACATCCAGGCCGTCTTTGGTTTGCTTGAGTTCCTCGACCTTGGCGGCTTTGCTGGCCATGGTATCCAACTCTCCATGAGCCGGCGGCACTAGACCGACGGCATATTCGGAAACAGCGATTCCGGGCGAGGTTCTACACCGGCCCGTCGCGGGATGATAAGGAGCACGACAGGAAAAGACCACGCAGCCTCACGGATGCTGCCGGCTGGCCCATGATACTGTCACGGTGGCGAGATGGACGTCGGCAGGTCGGCTTCGGCTGCCGAGCGAACGTGAAGGATATCGACGAAACGGCGCAGAGGGTGCACATCGATGGCCTCGGGCAAGCCGACGGCAGATCCGGTAGCTGTGCTCCCGCCCTCCTCCTCCCCACGAGCCTCGCGGATCATCGGCAGAACAACGTCTTGGGCCTCGTTTTTGGTTACCCCTCGTTGACGCATGATCTGCGCGAGGAGTTGCTGCTTCTCCGATCGGTACGATTGTGGAGTCAAGGCTGTCCGGGCCACTTGCTCGGCCTCGCGGCGAACCAGTTGATCATCGATCGATTCGGACTCTGATTCCATCCCGCGAACCTCGCCGTGCCCGACCACCAAAGGCGCGGCCCGCAACGCCTTCTCGAGGTTGGCCAGCCCTATCTGATCAAACCCGCTGCAGTACTCGGCATAACCCAGCAGGAAACGTAGTCGGTAGTCATCACGCACCTCCAGCCGGGCCTCCAGGTCCGCTCGCCGACGATCCAGTACCGTCAGATCCGCGATGAATGCCCGGAGATCGAGATCGAAGAGGCCTAAGGCGTCATATAGTTGGATTGCGGTGAACAAGTCCGTGACGCTGGTCACGTAGTCACCGGCGGCCAGAAGGGACATGGACCGGCCCAGGTACGGCAGTGGATTGCCAGGTTCGGCGGCCATGGCCATTTTGTACAAGGCCGCGGACCGATAGTACTCGCCGGCGCGGAGTGCCTTCTCCGCCGTATTGAGGTACCGGTTGAGTATCGATTGCTCGGTACCCACAAAGCTGCGGAGAATGGGCAGCTCATCCAGTTGTTGCTCGATCGTTCGTTCCGATGGCAACGGAGCCGAGGGCGCCACCGCAAGACCGGGCTGGGCGGCCATCACCATCTGCGTATCGACGACCTCTCTCATGCGAGAGAAGAGGTTGCCCGCCTCGGCCAGGGGACCCACCAGGGGCTGGCCCGTGCCCTCAAGCGGTTGGACCAAACCGCCAGGAGATGTCGCGTTTTCCGTTGGTCGCAGCAGGTAGGGGCTGATGTCGCCTTCCTGAGCCGCGCGTTGCAGCACGCGATCGAGGGGAGATGGGTCTTGCGCGGCCGGGCTCCGGTCAAGGTACTGGCGCGTATCCAGCCGGGTATCCTCGGCTTCAAAGCTCCTGGTCCGCAGGTCCACGGGCTCGATCAAATCACCCTGCCGGGCCAAGGGCTGCGGGGTGGGTGGAAGGTTGAGTCGCCTGGCGAGCTCGGGATCCTGTTGCCCAAGTCTGGCCAGGTCGGTGACGGCCACTTCGCGAAAAGCCCCCGCAAACAACGGATTCTCGAGCAGTCGGTTGTTGACCTGCCCGGTGACGGGTATACCGGAGTTGGCCCTTACCAGTCGCGTGGGCATCGCCAATGAGGTGCCGTCGCCGGAGAGCCCCCGAGCCGAGGCCAGGGGATCGGCGAATTGGGTTCCCGTCATCCCGGGCACGGAAAAGGGATTCAACAATTGCGAGGTGCCCGGTCGGTTGCTACCGCCCAGAATCGCCCCGGTATTGGCGACGGTGCCTGACGACGAGTAGTGAGGTGTGGCGTAGGTGGTCGAGCTGCGCCCGATGGTGCCCCCTTGCCGCTGCAGGGCATCACCGATGCTGTAGCTGTCCCGCTGGAAGCTGCTCAAGCGATCGGAGGGAAGGAAAGGGTTGAAGCGGCCGGAGCCCAGTCCCGCGCTCGATGACCAGGTAGGACTGCCGAGTCCCAGCGAGCTGGTGTCTCGTATCGGCGAGTAGCCCTGGAAGCTGCGGCCACCGGTGACATTGCCCGACATCAGGCGGTTGCCGGCCCCGAAGTCGTAGGAGCGAACCGCGGGGTTCAGCCCGCCGGAGCCGACTCTGTTGCTGGCGTCCAAGACATTGCCGCCCTGGATCTGGTACATCTGAGCGAAGAGAGGGGCGGGTAGGACCGCCAGCGCTGCGATGCATGCCGCCAAGGGAAGCCATCCACGTACCATGAGATCACCTCCGTGCCGAGTACCGGCTGGCGATCGGTTCGCGTCGTCCCCAGGTCGGGGACCGCGCTCGCTCGCCAACCTCACCGGCGACCGGTCTGCCCGGGGCCGTGCGGCGCGCACGCTCACCCCGAGGTGTTATCGTCATTTACCGTATTATAGCCCGCGATAAAGTCGGCGTACAAACGGACCTATCCGGCACGCTTCGCCCGGTCAAGCCCATAATCGTTGCCCTGTGCCGGTTTTGAGCAGATCGTGCGTATCGAACAGCAGCTTGGGAATATCCAGTTTTTCCGGGCAGCGATGCAAGCATTCGCCACACTCGGTGCAGCGGTCGCCGGTCGTGCCGTGGAACCAGTCGTTGCTGCCGTCCAGCAGGTTGTAGCGATATGTGCCGTAGTCGGTCATGCCGAAGGCGACGGCGGCGTTGCGCAAGCGGAGCAGCTCTGGTATGTCGATCGACTCCGGGCACGGGAGGCACCGCTGGCATTGCGTGCAGAAGTCGGTGCCGAGGGCCTCACGACACGTCCGCTCCCAGCGTTCGAGAGCCGCTCGCTCGTGGTCGTCGAGTGGCCCCGCTCGGTCGGCGACGGCCAAGTGCTGGTCGAGGTCGCCCGGCACGGCCGCCCCGAGAGAAAGGGTATGCACTCGCGGATCGCTCAAGAGCCAACGAGCATTCAGGTTCATTGGATGGAAAGGCGATGCCAGCTTTCGCAGCTTCTCGGTCGGCTTGTAGAGCATGCCGCCCTTGTCGTTCGGGCTGATGATGAACACGCCGATGTCGAGCTCGGCCGCGCGGGCGACGACCGGTTCATGCGTCTGGTAGAACCAGTAGTAGTGTAAGTTGATGGACTCGAACATGCCGGTGTCGAGCGTGCGCAGGAGCAGAGGCGTCTTGCCGTGCGTGGAGAACCCGATGTGCCGGATCGTCCCCGCGTCCATTAACCGACGGATCGCCCGCCAGGTCTGGCGCTCGTCGGTCGCTTGGCGGAAGACCTGCTCGTTGTTGATGCCGTGCAGGCCAAAGTTGTCGAGGTAGTCGACACCCAGGGCCGCCATCGAGGTCTCGAACTCCTTCATGAAGGCGTCGTAAGTGTCCCGCGGGCGAGCCTTGGTGGTGAGGTAGACACTGCCGCGGTCAATTCCCTTGAGGGCGCGACCGAGCAGCTCCTCGCTGGTGCCATAGCCTCTGGCTGTTTCGAGATGGTTGATCCCTGCCTCGACCGCCCGGTGGACCACGGCTGCGCTCACGTCGGGGTCGTCGCTCATGTAGCGCATCAGGCCGAGCGAAAAGACGGAGACCCGCATCTCGGTTCTGCCGAAGCGACGGTATTGCATGCTGCAAGTATAGCGGCCATTTGAACGAAATCCGAGCGGCAACGGACACAACCCTGTCGCAGCGTGATGGATGGGTTGTCTCGGCCGCGAGTACCGTCGCCGCCTCGGCGCAAAAAGTGAGCCGGGTGCACCGCTTTGGAGCAGTGCACCCGGCGCGACAGCAAACCAGGAAGCTACTTGGCCTCCGCCCTTACGGGCAAGGCACCGCGGCGGTGTTCAGGCTGTTTCTCACCGCGACGAGGTCGAAGATGTTGACCGCCCCGTCGGCGTTGATGTCGGCCCTGAAACTGGCCGCGGTCACCGCTTGGTTGAGCTGGTTGCGAACCTGAACCAGGTCGAAGATGTTGACCGTCAGGTCACCATTGGCATCGCCAGCCACAACCTCGATGCACAGCGTGTCCATCGCCAGTTGCCCTGCCGCATTCTGGATGCCCGGGAAGGCCACCATGAGCGGCTGCAAGTTGGACGCGCCGGCAAGCTCGATGGTCAGCGCGGCACCGCCGATCTGCAGGTCGGACACCGTACCGCTGCTGAGGGTGACGTCGGTCGGATCCAGACCGGCCAGACCCTCGACATCCTGGTCAAAGGTCACGACCAGAGCGGTCGGCCCGCCGGCTCGGCACTCCGTGCCCCCAGCCGCCCAAGGATCGATATCGAACTCTCCGGCGGCAAGGTGCGTCTTGCGACTGGCTACGGCGTTGACCAACGGCGGCGTGGACGCGGTACTCACCTGGAGCAAGGCCGCGGCGGACACCTCGGGGCCACAGTCCCCGGTGACCACGCAACGGTACAGGTTGCCGTCATCGTCGAGTGACAACGTCGGCGTGGTGTAGGCCGAGGTAGCCCCACCTGTGCCGCCGGTGACATCCGCGAAGTTCGCCCCGCCATTGACACTGACCTGCCACTGGTAGCTCAGCCCGGACCCGGTGGCCGCTACGCTGAAGACGGCGGTTTCACCTGCCAGAACGGCGGCATCATCCGGTTGATCGGTGATGGCCACCGCCTGGAAGCCCTCATCGATCTCGTCGTTGCAGTTGTCGTCGATCCCGTTGCAGACCTCGGTCTCTCCGGGGTTGACGTCGGGGTTGGTGTCGTCGCAATCGGTATTGTCGGCGACCCAGCCGGCCGGTGTGCCGCACTCGACGATGCTGTTGTCGGGATCGCCATAACCGTCGCCGTCGGCATCGCGGTAGAGCGTCGGACAGACGCCCACCTTCACAAATCGAACGGCGTCGGCGTACATCGAGCCTGAGGCGTCAATGTGCTCATTGGACATCTCGACCCGACCGGCACTGCCACTGCTGAAGCTGAAAGTGCCCAGGTTATGCCATCCGCCGTAGGACGACGCCTGATCGACGTCGATTTCCGTGGTCCCCGCGGCATGGATGATTCGGTAAAGAACCGGCGATCGGCGATTGGCGCCTCCGCCCCAGGTGACCGACACTTGCCACTGAGCCGCGGCCGAGAACGCGGGCGTGAACTTGGCAATCTTGACGCCGACCACGGACCGATAGGTGGAGCCGTAACGTGATCCGATCCCACCTGTGCAGCCCTCGGCCCCGCTCTTGGAGGTGGCGTCGGCGAAAACGCCCTCCTCGGCATAGCAGCTGTAGTTCTGTCCGCCGGACCGGCTCTCGATGATGATCGTCTGCGGATCGGGAATGACCACCTGGACGCTCTTGGTCAAGGTGGGGCCGAACGGTTCGGCTCCTTGTGTCATCCGCCAATCGGACGTGTACGTGCCGGCGGTCAGCGGCGCGACGAAATTGGGGACGGTAAAGGTCTTCTGCTGATCGGGGGCGATGGAATCGGCATCGCCCAGTTCGATCACCGTGTTAACCGTGAAGGGATCTGAACCACCGACCGCGATGAGTTTGTGCCCCGCGGCCTTGGTCCAGGTGATGGTCCCTGTGTTCTTGAAAGTGATGTTGACCAAGGCCCCTGTCCCGGCGTCCATCGTGCTCGGAATGGTCTCAGAGACGAGCGTCGAGGCGTTGTAGGGGCCGGCCGCCTCGACCACCACCTGCTTGGCGAGGGTCGGGCCGAACCAGGTGACCCCGTCGCGCACCATGCGCCAATCCGTGGTGTAGGTTCCGCCGGCCGGAGCGACCATGTTGAAGCTGAACGTATACGTATTGCCCGGGCGCACCTCGCCGGAGATGTTGTGCCGCATGGTGGTGGTGAAGGGATCACTATCCCCCACCGAACCGAGACGGAAGTCGCGGGCATTGCTCCAGAGGACACCGCGATTGCGGAAGGTGACGCTGACATTGTAGGTCTGCCCCGCCGTCATGGTCGCGGGAATGGTATCGCTGACGTACTCGCAGGAGTACTTGTCCCAAGTCGGGGTCCGGCCGAAATAGTCGCAAACACCCTTGTAGAGGCCCCATTGGGTGACCGACCGGAAGAAGTTGTCGGTCAGGTAGAGGGCATCCCGCGTGCAGTTATCGTGGAAGCCCAGCTCGATGAGAATGGCCGGGCGATTGGGGATGCGAATCTCGCCGAAACTACCCGCGGAGTCCTTGACCCCCCGGTTGGCCCAACCGCTGTCGTACATGTTGCGGATGGCATCGATGACGTTGTTGTTGACGTTCAGAGCCAGGTTATAGCTGTTTGCCTCATGCTCCGGATGCTCCATCGATGTGTCGCGGAAAGTCTCCGTTCCGTTGGCTGTGCCGCTGCCGCCGGCGTTCGTGTGGTGGGCGATGTAGATGTGCGAACCGCGGTAGTCGGCAAAGAGCGGACGGGCACGGATGTCGTCACTATTTCGACTGGCTGAACCGGTATAAGATGAGCAGATGCCCGAGGAATTGGCATAAACCGAGCAAGGGAGCCCGGCGTTCAGCAGCCATGCGTAGGAAGCCATCTTCCACCAGTGCAGGCCGGTGTCTGCGTTACAACAGGTAGCCTCATTCAGCTCACGAGGCACATGCACCGTCGCACCATCCTGGCTGAGGTACTGGTAAAGGAACTGCATCAGGCGGATTGAGTTGGTGTCTTCGAGAACCGCCTCGCCGAAGCCGCAGGGATCGCTGCGCTGCCAGTACCAGCCCGAGCCGTTCCAGAACCGCCCGTGCGACGGCCCGATGGTGATGTTGAGACCTTCGAGCCCCTGAGTGGCATCCGGGCCCACTCCACCCTCGATGGCCATGGGATTAGCGGGGGCGGGCGTGACGTCGAAGTCGACCTTGACCGGCGGCAGGTAGCTGGCCAGCAGTTGCCCCTGGCAGGTAAGACGGACGCTAAGCACCTCGGGGAAGGCGTTCATAGTCACGCGGAACTGGTCGAACATGGCGAGAAGCTTCGCTTCGTCGAGACCATCCAGGACCTGCTCAGAGAGATCGATGAGCAGGGTGTCCCCCTGATCTTCGAAAGCGAGCAGTTCGGTTCCGGCGGGCAGGGCGCTCGACAGTCCCTCTGCCTCCTCCAGTGCGTTGGGACCCGCCACCAGAGCCCGCACGGCGGCCTCCTTGTCCGACAGGCCTTGGGGAACGGCTCGTTCGACGGTGGCCCATCCCCCGGAATCCGCGAATTGCACGGCTACGGTACCGCCGGCCATCGCGGCGCCGGCCGAAACCAAGCAGCCAATGATCAGTGCCGTCAATCCCACTCGAAACATAGACATCCTCCTTTGCGTTGTGACGTGTGGCAGAACTTCTTTCGCATCGCGCGTGCGCAAGATCTCTGCATTGTTCCCCACCCTCCGGGGTCGTTGACCGGTGATGTAACCGAGACACCGCTCCGCGTTGTCGCTCCGCAAGCCGGGCGGGCCCGCGAGGCGCAATCACGCACGGGACCTTGCGAGTTTGACCAACGCAAGGTATCCCGCACACTGCTATTCTATCCCCCGGTGCCCCTCCTGTGCAAGCTCGGGGAGAAACGGAGGCTGACTGCCGTGCCGTCTGGGGAATCACATCCCGATCCGCGCAGTGATGCGGACCTCGTGGCCTCGCTGAATGCGGGTGATTTCCGGGCGTTCGAGCCGCTGTACCATCGTTATCGCGACTGGGTGATCGCCCTGGCGTACCGGCTCACCGGAAACCACGAAGACGCACTGGATGTGTGCCAGGAGACATTCGCGTATCTGCTGCGCAAGTGCCCGGGACTGACCCTGTCGGCGAAGCTAACCACGCTGCTCTACCCGGCGGTACGGCACTTGGCCCGGGACGCGAGGCGGAAGCGATCTCGCCATGCCGGGGCCGGCGATGCGGCGCTGGAAGGTGCGATCGCGGCGGAAGGCGGTCCGGATGCCGTTGAGGTTTCGCGGCAGGAACTGGCGGCGGTGCTGGCGGGTTTGCCGGAGGGCCGGCGCGAAGTGCTGCTCATGCGCTTCGTGGATGCTATGAGCCTGCCGGAGATTGCCGCCGCTTTGGATATCCCCTTAGGTACGGTCAAGTCCCGCCTGCACCATGCTCTCGATGCTCTTCGCAATGACGACCGCCTGCGACGGCATTTCGATAGCGACGCCTCCTAGCGACCGCCGCACGAACCTGGAAGCCGAGTGAGGCCCTTTTTCGGAATCGCGTGAACCTTTGGGGCTCCTGCCGCCCTACAGCTACTGAGGACTGCCATGATTGAGCCCGGAAAACCACATTTCGATGATGACGACCGCATGGGGCTGCCCTCCGCTCTCCGAGCCGCACTGTGTGATCTCCATCGACCGACCAAGCCGGTGCCCACTGGGTTCGACAAGGCGGTGCTGGCAGCGGCTCGACGTGAATGGCTCCGGCAGCGTCGGCGGCGGCTGGTCATCTGGCTGGTGCCGGCGACGGCAGCGGCGGCGGCCATCGTCCTGGTTGTCTGGCTGGGCGGCTTCTGGAGTGGGCCGGCGGGGTCGGTCAGTCTTTCGCCGATGGTCTCCGCTCCGCCCAGCCAAACACCGCTCAAGGACATTAACGGCGACGGACAAGTGGACATTCTCGATGCCCTGATGCTCGCCCGACGGGTGGAGGCGGCCGACATCGCCGGACTGGAATGGGATTTCAACGGCGACCGAGTCGTGGACCGAGGTGATGTGGACACTGTCGCTTTGGCCGCGGTTCGGCTTGATCGGGAGGCGGTGCAATGAACGGCAAAGCACACAGGTCTGGCAAGGGGTCTGCGGCGGCGGCATGGAAGGTGGTATCGCTGACAGTATTGGCTCTGCTGGGTGTCCGCTCCCTTACGGTCGCGGCTCTGCCGGTCGCGGCGGTGCCCGTCGTGGACGAGTCGGCGGTTCGGTTCTGTTTCGTGGATCTGTACGTGGATAGTGGGTCGCAGACCTTGGCTGCGTGGCAGGTGGAGTTGGTCGCCACGGCCGAGGCGGGCGAAGTGAAGATCGTAGGCATCGAGGGCGGCGAACACCCGGCCTATCGCCAGCCCGCCTACTACGACCCCGCGGCCCTCACGCACCATCGCGTCATCCTCGCGGCCTTCTGCACCGGCACCGACCTGCCCACCGGCAAGACCCGCGTCGCTCGCGTGCACCTCCAGGTGCCCGCCGACGCTCAACCCCATTACGAAGTCAAACTCGAAGCCGCCGCCGACCGCGACGGCCAACGGATCGACGTAACTGTCCACGCAACACAGGGAGAACCGTCATGACCAGCCGGACAATACGCAGATGGATCGTGGGCTCGCTCATCGCATTGTTTGCAGGGGCCATCATCATCGGTTGCTGCACGCCAGCCCTGAGTCGGGCACGCAGGTCCTCGATACAAGTTGCAGAGACCATGATCTCCTCTGGCTCACCTTCTTACGAGAGCGGAGTTCATGAAGTCGCCGATGGCTCTCTGCCTTCGCGAGACGAGGAGCTTTGGGTCATTCAGCGGGCGGAGCACGAGACCGATACTGACCAAGCGGATACACCCGGCAGCGGCGTGCTCAAGGCGAAGCTGGCCGAGGAGCGGGAGATCCCCCTGCCGCTCAAGCATACCGACGTTCAGGCGGCGATCCTCGGCTACATCGGCACGGTGGATGTCACCCAACAATACCACAACCCCTATGAAAGCAAGATCGAGGCGGTCTACGTGTTCCCGCTGCCGCACAACGCGGCGGTGCGCGAGTTCGTGATGACCATCGGCGAGCGGCGGATCCGCGGGATCATCCGCGAGCGGGCCGAGGCCGAGGAGATCTACCGCCAGGCCCGCAGCCAGGGCTACGCCGCCTCGCTGATGACCCAGGAACGGCCTAACATCTTCACCCAGTCGGTCGCCAACATCGAGCCGGGCAAGGCCATCGACATCCACATCCGTTACTTCCACACACTGGCGTACGACGACGGCTGGTACGAGTTCGTCTTCCCCATGGTCGTCGGGCCACGGTTCAACCCGCCGGGCAGCACGGACGGCGTCGGGGCGGTGAGCCGCGGCGGCCGGGGGGCCTCGGGCCAGTCCACCGAGGTGCAGTACCTCAAGCCCGGCGAGCGCAGCGGGCACGATATCTCGCTGACCGCCACCATCGACGCGGGTGTCGCCATCGAGGAGCTGCGCTGCACGACGCACGCGGTGGCGGTTGCCCAGCAGGAGGTTCCCGAGCGGGCGGAGGTCACACTGAGCCAACTGGACGCGATCCCCAACCGCGATTTCGTGCTGCGGTACAAGGTGACCGGCGGACGGGTCAAGTCGTCGATGATGACCGCTCAAACGGAGCGCGGCGGCTACTTCACGCTAATGCTCTTCCCGCCGGACAGCTTGCGGCAGCTTCAGCGGATGCCTTTGGAACTGGTCTTCGTGCTGGATTGCTCGGGCAGTATGAGCGGCGAACCGATCGCCCAGGCCAAGACGGCCATCGAGCGGGCTCTCAAGCACATGCGACCGGACGACTCCTTCCAGATCATACGCTTCTCGAACGATGCGTCGCAGCTTGGCCCGCAGCCGATCACCGCCACGCCGGAAAACGTCCGCAAGGGCCTGGCCTACCTGCGTTCGCTGGAGGGCATGGGCGGCACGATGATGATCGAGGGCATCAAGGCGGCCCTGGATTTCGAGCATGACTCGCGGCGGTTGCGGTTCGTCTGCTTCCTGACCGACGGCTACATCGGCAACGACGCGGAGATTCTTGGCGAAGTGCACAAGCGTATTGGCGCGTCGCGGATCTTCAGCTTCGGCGTGGGCACGTCGACCAACCGCTACCTGCTCGACCACATGGCCAAGATCGGCCGGGGAGCGGTCGCGTACCTGGATCTCAAGGACTCGGCAACCGAGGTGATGGACCGCTTCTTTGAGCGGATCAGCCACCCGGCGATGACCGACCTGGAGATCGACTGGGCGGGCATGAAGGCCAGCGACGTGTACCCCGCGCGCTCGCCGGACCTGTTCGTGGGCCGGCCCGTGATCCTCACGGGGCGATGTAACGGAGCGCTGCCGCCGGTCGTCCGGGTACGCGGTCGCATCGGAGATGGCGTGCAGACGCTCGAAGTGCCGGTAAGCGGTTCCGACGCGGCGGCCACCGCCCTACCGGCCGTCTGGGCCCGCATGAAGATTGCCGACCTGTGCGACCGGGCGACGCACCAACGTGACGGCGACCTCCCGGGACAGATCCGCACCGTGGCCCTGGAGTACGGGCTGATGTCGGCCTACACGGCGTTCATCGCAGTCGACTCGACGACCCGCACGGCCGGTGACTACGGCACCACCGTGCACGTCCCCGTCCCCGTCCCCGAGGGCGTCCGCTACGAGACCACGGTCCAGGAGTAACACTGCCCACAGATCACACAGATGAAGCAGATGGAAGAGGACGCGGGATGCGACGGCGACGGATGGTATTTCCGTAGCGGCCGCCCCCCGCGGCGGCCGGGGGAGTGTGGAACCGCCGATGGACGCGCATGAACGCCGATGAAGGACGGACGGACAAAGCGGAAAGGAAAGAGAAAGTGCCCACAGATCACACAGATGAAGCAGATGGAAGAGGTCGCGGGATGCGACGGCGACAGATGGTATTTCCGTAGCGGCCGCCCCCCGCGGCGGCCGGGGGAGTGTGGAACCGCCGATGGACGCGCATGAACGCCGATGAAGAGATGGAGACGCAAGAAGGACGTGCCCACAGATCACACAGATGAAGCAGATGGAAGAGGACGCGGGATGCGACGGCGACAGATGGTATTTCCGTAGCGGCCGCCCCCCGCGGCGGCCGGGGGAGTGTGGAACCGCCGATGGACCCGGATGGAAGAGGACGCGGGGAGTGACCAACGCCCAAGCACCCATGACCAAGGAAACCCGAATGCCCAATGGCGAAGGCGTTGGCGGCAGCAGGCGTTCTGGTTTCGGGTTTGGTCATTGATTGGTCATTGCGGCTTGGTCATTGGTCATTTCACCCGATGAGAGATCGTCCGCAGAGCACACAGATGGACAAGGACTAACAGGAGAAACCCCATGGTCAGAACTTGCGGTGGATTCATGCTCATGCTTCTTCTGGCTGGCTGCCAGTCCGCCAGCACATCCAACGTCATGTATGCCCCGGACGAGTCACCGGGGCGGGCGGCGTTGACGGAATCGCTATTCCGCAGCGACCAGGAGGTGATGACCAACGAGTCCATCGAGCGGATCCTGGATTCGACGGTGGTGTTGCCGGCCCACAGCCGGATCGTTGTTCTGCGTTTTGGCGAGACGCAGCCCCGCTACTACTGGTGGTGGTCCTCGCCGGAAGCGGCCCGGCTCGAACAGGGAACACTGGACGGGCTGCTCGATGAGCTGCGTAAGAGCCCGCGTGTCGGATCGGCCATGCTGCTGCCCTCGATGCTGGCCCCGCCGTCGCATTCCATACCCCATCTGCGGCAAGCGGCGGCGCGCTGCCAAGCGGACTTGGTACTGCTCTACCGGACATCGCACTACACGTACGAGAAGCAACGGGCATTTGCCGCCGACCAGGTCCGAGCGTACTGCGTCGTCGAGTCCGTCCTGCTCGATGTTCGCACCGGGGTCATCCCCTTCACCTCGACGGCGGTGCGCGACTACACGGCTGAAAAGACTGGCAAGGACATCAACTTCGCGGAGACGGTGCAGCTCGCGCAGATCAACGCCCAGGCCGAGGCCCTCAAGAAGATCAGTACCGAAACGGTCGCGTTCCTCGGTGACGTGCCCGCGAGCCCGGAGGCAGCCGGGAACCACTGATGAACGCCGATGAGCATGCCCTCGCACGGAGCAAGCCGGCCGGGGCGGGTGATGGGAAAGCCGATGGAGGGAATCGAACCCTCAACCCCGGCTTTACGAAAGCCGTGCTCTACCGTTGAGCTACATCGGCGGGTTCACGACCGGCAGGATGCCCCGCCGGTGAGCTACTTAGCGTAAGCCGAAACGCGCGAAAAGACAAGAGCGGCTCGCGGCGTGGACGATCGCTGGTGGGGGCGATAACAAATAGCGCGACGGCCACCACAGCCTGCGCGACGGGTCCGTGGCCGCCGCTACGGGCGTCCCGCGATGTCGGGCGCGTCCGCGGTCAGGCCGATATGAGGACGAGACCCAGCCCGACCACCGCGACCGCCACCGCCACCAGGCGGACGGACCACACGTAGTAGCCCTTGGTCGCCGCGTTGAGAAACAGGTAGACCAATACGGTCAGCAGTAGCAGGCCGACCAGCCGGGCGAGCGTCCCCCTCACGTCACCCATCCGCTGGGTGGCAAGCATATCCGGCGAGACACTGACCAGGACCGCCGCCCGGTAGACGTCGCCGTAAGGTCGCCGCAACAGCTGGACGAACTCGTCGCGGAGGCCACGTTGAGCATACACCTCCAGGGCAGCCGCATCGGGCACGACGGCTCCGGGCACCCGCCTGGCGAGCTCCGTCCGCAGGAGTTGGGCGGCGGAGGCCACGGCTCCCCGATGAGCCTCGATCGGCGTGGCCGCCAGGCCCTGTGAATATCCGACGAGGAGATCAAGCCTCTCGCCAGAGGCAGCCAGCTTCGACCTGTACGCCGGCAAATCATCGAGCCAAGGCTTGTCGCTCCACTCCCCCACCGCGGAAAGACGGTGGGTCGCCGGGTCCAGGACCACTTGCAGCGATCCCCAATGAACTGGTGGGCCCAAGTCATCGCTGACCGTGGCCAGTACTTGCGCCTCCAAGACGACAGTCGCCTGCGCGACCGCTTCGTCTCCCGCGGGCAGGGTAGTCGCAACGCGCTCCGCTGTAACCGGCTCGCTGGTTTGCGGCGAGATCTCGACCGGCACACCGGGCCATTCCTCGCGGACGGCCGCGTCAATGGCCGCCAGCACGCCCATCGCAGGGAAGCCGCACACCTTCACCCGAGCCGGGATCGCATTCGAGCCGGTCTGCTCCTTCCAGGTCCGCACGAGATGATGCGTCAACCCGGTCGCGGCACTGGGGGCCGAAGGGTACTTGTCCGCCAGGAAGCGGCGGGTGATATCAGGATCCCACGCGGCCCCCTTCCATTGGCTGGTGTCGACCGGCCTGCCAACGACCACATCGTCCGATGCAAGCAAGGCGGAATGGGGGATGACCTGTGCCACCCTACTGTCATTCGCCTTCTGTACACTCACCCGCACGGTAAACAGCGCCGCGACGGCCAATACGCCGAACACACCGACTACCGCCAGGGGGATGAGCACCAGACGAGGCCGGCGGATCACCGCGATAACGACCGGGACAACCACGAGCCCCAGCAGGAATACAATGACCCATTCAAGGCCTCCCGGCATCATGACATGCCTCCTCTCTCGCTCACGGATTCCAACGCGGCCGGCCGTCGTTCGGGCCAGGCCAGCACAAGGATTCCGCCGAGCAGCAGTCCCGCGGAGAAGATCCCGTCCTCGGTATTGCGGCCGAGTTGATCCAGCAGGTACTCCATGGCCGGCCCGATGCGGTCGTGCTGGAGCATATCGGCGACCATCGGCCAGCGGACGACCGCAAAGAAATCGGCGAAGATACCGACGCCCAACATCAGGGCGGCCCCGGCCAACAGGGCGCGCATGGCATGAGCGAAACCTGCCCGTCGTCGCCCCAGTGCGGCCAGCAGGATGCCTAGGCCGATGAATCCCAAAGACCCCAACATACCGACCCGCCTGAGCAGCAAAGGCCAGCCGGTGTAGCCGAAAGAATCCGTCAGCTCGTCGGCGAGGCTGGGATCAGGCCAGCCAGCGGCGACCAGTGCGGACAGATCCATCGCCGCGATCAGGCCGATCAGCAGGCCGATGGTCAGCAGGAACCCTCCGAGCAGCGTCAGAACCACGTTGGTGTTCCTCGGCTGCCGCGGGGGAGGTGACGACGACAACCCCGAACGCCCGGCGGCATGCTCGACGAGATCCGTCGAGCCCGGCGGCACGTCGCGGTCGAGGGCGTTGACCGGAGTTGGGTTGGATACCGGGTTCATGGGTTGTTGCCCTCCCGGGGCGACCTGGGCCGGTTGCATGGCGGCGGCGGTTGAGTACCGGGCACGGCCGGCGTTTGGGCCGCGCAGTTCGTTGAGATCCGTCCAGGCGAGCAGTGGCTTGCCGTTGGCGTCGGTGAAACCGCCACTGGCGATCAGGATGATGTCGATGATCGTGCCGATCCCCAGCAGCCCACCGGTCAGCAGCCAGAGGATACCCGTGCCGATCTTGCCCACGTAGAAGCGGTGCAGTCCCGCCAAGGGCAAGGGGATCGGCAGGAAGCCCACGCAAGACAGCAGCAAAGCGTACAGCCGCAGGCGGGGCGACGCGTTCGGGATGGATCCGGTCTCGGTTGAAGGTCGCATCGCCGCCAGCGCCTGCATCGCGGGAGCCACCGCGCTGGCGGTAATGCCGGCCACCGTCCGCTGCGGGATGAACGCGACGACCAGACAGATGATGGCCGGGAAGATAATGAACGCCAGCCCGCCGAGCATATCGTACTCGTCGAGTCGCGGCTCGGCTCCCAGCCAGATCGCGGCGACCAAGGCGGATTGGCAGCAGAGCAGCATGATCACGGGACGGACGAGGTAGCTCCACAATCCGCGGTAGGTAGAGCCAACCGCACGGACGAGGAAAAACACGGCCATAGGTAGCAGCCCGAGTCCGAAGGCCAGGCCGATGCCCCATTCGACCGGATCGTGGAAGTTGGCCATGCCGATCCAGATCAAGAGCATGATCGCGGTGCCTGCCGCGGCGATGAACAGCAGTGTGAAGATCGCCCGGGCCCAGGCGGGTACCGCATAGCCGGCGAAGGGATAACCGGGGGCGGCGTAGCCCGCGGCGGGAGCGTGATGCGCCGCTGCCATCGCGTGTCGGCCGGCCTGCGCGGTGCCGCCAGCGGAGGCCTGTGGTGCGGGAGCGGGGCATGCAGCCGAAGGCTCCAGAATCGTTGAGTCATGTTTCCAGTCGTTGGCCGAGGTGCGTTTGCGGTTCTTGGCGGCCAGCGGATCCCAAGGGGCGAGCGTCTGGGTGACCAGCACGATGCCCGCCGCGGTTCCCGCCGCCACGATCGTCCACCCATCGAAGATAAGCGCGGCCAGCCCCGCGATTAGCCCCGCACTCAGGGCATCGCCAAGAGAGAGTCGCTCCTTGCGCTGTGGCGAAGTGTGAGACCGCCACTTGATGATCAGCAGAGCGGGGAGGACGCACAGGACCGAACAAGCCATATCTTCATCGGTCGCCGCAGGCAGCCAACCGTCACCCGCCGCAGCCATGAGAATCAGCACGACCATACCCAAGGCCAGCGGTCCGAGATAGATGAGCCTCCCCCACTGCATCCCACCCTTCTTATGCCGGTGGTAGTATCGCGTGCCCAACCCGACGCACACGCCGATGAATATCCACACGGCGAGAGTGGCTTGATCACCCTTACCCAGGCGCAATTGTGAAGCCATGACGACAGGAACCAGGAAGCAGGCCGTGAAAGCCGCGGCGAAGAGCACGAAGACCAGTTGCTGAGTCCAGCCGCTTTCGTAACGCAGTTTGGGCAGGACCTTGAGCCGGGCGGAAATCAAGCCACCCCCGGCTGCCGCGATAACCACGAACAGCGTCAGAGCGATCGGCATCGCGGGTGCATGTCCGGCGCCACCCAGCAGAGCGCTGCCCACAGCAAAGACGCCCGCCGCGACGATGGCCAGGAAGCGCCTCTGGTTCCAGTCCAGCGGGTCCGTGGTGGGCGGGAGGCCTTGCTCGCCGGCCGGCCAACCGGCGTCGCCGGGCGACGGGCTGCCGAGCCGCCCGCCTAACCGCTGACCGACCTCCGCCATGCGGTCGCTGAATTCCTCACTCCATCGCCCCATGCGTTCGCCGAACTCGGCGCCCCAGCGACCCATGCGTTCGCCGAATTCGCCCATCTGCCTGCCGAACTCGGGCGAACCGTCGCTCGACCCCATGCCGCCTTGCGCCGGTGAGCCGCCCAGTTGGCCCGCGTGTTCCGCCGACGAGCCCGGGCCACCCACGGCGACCCGTTCGCCGACCCGTGCGGCCGCCAGCGACAGATCCTCCGCCCGGAAGTGCGAGACGCTGTTGCGGATATGCTCCGTGCCGAAGACCGCCTCGACCATTTCCTGGGCCGACGTGTAGCGCTCCCCGGGCTCCTTGCTCATCGCCTTGCGGATCACCGTGCGGAAAGGCTCCTCGACGTGCTCAAGGTCCGGCTCGGCCATCAGGTGCTTCATCAGGATCTCGCCGGGCGAGGCACCCAGGAACGGCGTCTGCCCGGTAAGCATCTCGTAGAGCAGGATGCCCAGAGCGTACACGTCGATGCTCTTGTCGTAACGCCCGCGACCGATCTCCGGGGCCATGTAGTGCACGGTGCCCACGGTGACCGTCTGCCCGCTGTGCTGGCTGGCGCTCATCGCCTTGCTCAGCCCGTAGTCGCCGATCTTGACGTAGCCGTCCTCGTAGAAGATGTTGCCCGGCTTGAGATCGCGGTGGACGATGCCGCGGTCGTGCAGGTAGGTGAGGCCCTTGGCGATCTCGCGGAGGAAGAAGGCGGCCTTTTGCGGGCCCAGCCCGGCCGGGGCATCGTCGATCAGCTCGCGCAGCGACGGCCCCGCGACGTACTCCATGATCACGAAGGGGGCGCCGTCGTCGTTGTGCCGCACGTCGAAGATGGTGACCAGGTGCGGGCTCTTGAGGTTCATGCACTGCCCGACGCCGCGCAGCTCGATCTGCTCGTAGCCCTGGATGACCTTGAGGGCCACCTCGCGACCGCTGTCGCTCAGGGCATAGTAGACCTCGCCGAATCCGCCCCGGCCAACGGCCCGCTGGATGGTAAAACCCTCCAGCGGGCGGTCTCCATGCTTGTATCGGAACGTCTGCATTGTTGCGCTTCCACGGCCTTCGCCGTCACCCCGTCAGCCCATCCACCCGCCACGGTCGCCCACCTCACGCCCGCATTCTTTACGCCTTGGTCACCACGAACGACACGCTACCCACTCGCACATTGACGCCCAGCGGGAAGCCCGTACCGCCGCTGGACGGGCGATCGCCCACCAACACAGGCTCCTTGGTCTGGCAGCAAAGCCGACCATCGCGGACGTGCAAGACCACCGGCTCCGCCAAGCCGTCCGCCCGAACGTGGCTGCTCGAGCCCGGCCCGATGACCAGCGAACGATCCATCAGGATCACCCGCCGGGCGTCCCGCTGCGGCAACCGCGAGCCCGAGAGGTTCAGCACCGCCGACGTGCTGGCGGCGCTGGGCAACTCGAACCGCATGCGGCAACGCGGCGACAAGGCAATCCGGTCACCGTGGGCCAGCAGCCGGCGGGTCGTCGCGGTGTCGTTCACCGCTACCGCCCTATCCGCGGCCAGGAAGTAATCATCCTCGTGCCGCTCGATGCGGGCGATCGGCAGGCCGGCCTCGGCCAGCAGCCCCACGTCCGGCCGGGCGGATGAGCTCACCGGCCCCACCGTCACCGCCGGATCGCGCAACACCAGGTAACTGCCCACGCCATCCACCTGGAGCATGAACCGCGACGGCAACCGCTCGCCCCCGTTGGCCGGCTCGACGTTGGGCACGATTCGCGTCACCTCTCCCACAGGCTGCGGCATTCGCGGTCGTTCGCCCGCAGCCGTCGGCCTGGTATGCACACCAACCAACCCCAGCGGCCCGCCGCGGACCTGCTCGACCCCAGTCGCCGCCTGGCTCACCGCCTGCTGCGCCGAGCGGGCCCACTGGGCCCCCGGCGCCAGCGTGCACACCCGCCGCAGCACCTCGTCCGCCTGCCGCAACCAGCCCTGCTCGATGAGCCGCATGGCCTCGCGGCAATGATCGAGCAGGCCCGCCAGAGCGGTCACTTCCGAGGTCGGCCCCGTCAGTCCCGTCAGCTTGTCGAGCAACGGTCCTGCCAGATCCAGCCGCCCCTGGTCCACAGCCTCCCGCACCCGGGCTGCCACCGCCGAAGCCAGCCGGCAGCGAAGCTCGGGCAGTTCGTGGTTCGCGGCGTGAGCATGCTCAGCCCCTTTGAGGGCGTCCATGGCCGTATCCCAGTCGCTCGCTTCCATGGCCGCCCGCACGCGACTCAACGCGGTCTCCGCCGATACCCGCCGGGCCGCCAACTCCTTCTGGAACACACCGGCCCGCGTGGCCTCGGAGCCGAAATCCTGCAGCAGGCCCTCACCCATGGAGAGCTGCCCGTCGTCCAGGCACTGCCGAACATGCGCGAGAGCGTTGGCCCGACCGCGATCCTGCCGTTGCCGTTCCTCGACGGCCGCCGTGATTGCCGCTTTAAGATCCGCCACCGCGTCCAGGTTGCCCGCGAGTTGGCCCGCCTTGTGGCAATCAGCCAGTGCCTCCGACCATCGCTCGGCAAGCAAATGCTCCCGCCCTCGCTCGACGAGGGCCCGGGCCAGGCGTCCGATCAGCTCCTGCCCACGGCGATGGCTCCGCAGGTCGTCGGCCCCGGCCAACTCGTAGGCCGCGTCCAGCCGTCCGTCCTTCAGAGCCGTCTCCGCTTGTCGGATTCGCAAGATCAGCACGGGAGCATCTCCCAGATCATCGCCTCGTCCATGCTACCACAATTCCGACTCCACCGGTTCTCGGAGCCCCACCCTTCGAGCCACGCGTCCAAGAACCCGTTGAACAACCCGTTAAGCAGCCCGTTTCACCGCCCGCTCAGCAGCCCGTTTAGCCGTGTCGCTTGCGACACGGAGTCTCGCCGCACGCGGCACCGCTCAACATGGGTCCGAAGAGATGCGACCGCCCAATCTGACTCGACGAGCGCGACGCCGTCTGCCAGACCCTCGCGGCGCGACTCGTCAGTCACCCTGCTCCACCACGTCGTTGAACTCCGGCTTCATCGCCACCGTCTGCGAAGGCTGCTTCTGCCCCGGCGAGAGGAAATCATCCACCTGGGCCAGCAGATCCTGCTCGTTGATCACGTCCACCGCGATCGGCTGCACGAACCGGGTCTCGTGGGCCAGCACCCGCTCGGCCACATCGAGCCGCTGCTTGATTTGCCGGATGAGGTTCTCCGTCTGGGCCAGCTTGCTGTTGTCGATGTGTACGCCGGAGCCCACGGACGCAGCCTGCACCAACCGGTACTGGCTTTCGAGAGCCTGGATCTGGTCCTCGAGCCGCACCTTCTGGCCTCGCGTGCGGTCCAGCATGGCCATCGCGGCCTGCAGGGCCTTTTCGCGGGTATCCAGCAGCCGTTCCTTGCTGGTCAGGTGGACCTGGGCCTCCTTGAGTCGATCGAAACTGCGGGCCAGTTCCTCCTTGACCTGCTGATGGCTGTAGCTCATGCCGCCCAGCGTGTAGCTGACCTTCTGAGCGGTCAGCGTATCCCGCAGCTTGGCCACGCGGGTCGTCTCGTCAGTCAGGGCCCGCTGCCCCTGCTCGATCTCCGCCCGTAGGTTGGCGATTTGCACTTCTTCCTGGGCGATGAGCCGCACGTTGGCGTGCATCTCCGGGATGATGTTGTCCAGGAGATCCCGCGCCCGTTGCAGCTCGAACTCGACCGGCACCGCCCCCTTGACCGCCGTCCGCACCGACTTGGCCGAGCTGGTCACATAGCTCCCCACGTCGGTCCCGAGCACCAATCCGCCCACCAGGGCCAACCCGACCACCCCCATGACCGCCCACTTCATCAGTCCCCAGCACATCGTAAGCCTCCTTTCGATAGGCAGTTACAGTTCACCAACCGGCGGTGAAGGTCCGCCGACAGCCCGCGGACCCACCGCCGTCCTCATGAGGGTAGTCGCGGGAGCGGCGCGGTTATTTCAGCGAGGAACGAACATGTGAGCGTAACTCGCGGGCCACGGAGGAACGAAAAGGTGTCAGGAACCTTTGTCGCGGGGGGCAGATTGCCGATACGAGATACCCCTTATATGCGACAAAGGTTCCTGACACCTTTTCTGCGTTGGCTACTCGACTTGCACGGGCCAGAAGACGTAATCCGTGGCGGGGAGATCCTCCCCCTCCTGAGCAGGAAGCCGACCCCAGTCCCGGTCGTGCTTGCCGCCGTCGTCGCGGCCGTTGGTGGAGACACTGTAGAGGATGAGCTTGCCGTCCTCGATGCGGTAGATGAAATCCCGGCCGGAGAATGGGTCGGTCCGCAAGTCGCGCGGCAGTCCGCGGATCATCCGCAAATTCGCCGGCCACTCTCCGGTTCGGTGCTGGTGACGATGAAGTGCGAGCACCAACTGCGTCGCCCGCCGACGAGCCTCCGCGCGGACGGCGATCATGAAGGACTGCCCATACAAGGGGTAGAAGCTCTCGCGGACCACGACGTGGTTCCGTGAGTCAGCGCGGAACGCTTCAACCAGCGTTTTGGCGCGGTGCTCTGCCTGGGGAGGCAGTTCAGACTCTACCGCCCGCCGGATTTCCAGAAGCAGGTCGATGGCCTGCTGGACACCCGCTCGCGGGTCACAGTTGCGGATCTCGCCTTCAAGGTCGAGTGGGGCCGGTTGCCAGTCCGAATGGAGTCGGTGTTGGGCATCCAGAAACCGAGCCAACCGCTGAACCCTCTCCATCTGGGGTTGAGTGGACACTCGCGTGGGCTCTGCGTCGAGCGTGTAGCAGAATTGCAGTACATCGAACATATCGGCAAGTTCGTACGCATCCAGCTCCATCGAGACCAGGCTGGCCCGATCGATCCGGCGCAGCAGTTGAAAGAGATGGCTGACGCCTGCCTGATCGTAGACTTCTTCGTACAGCGCCCGCAGGGTAGTGTCGTAAGTGTAACCCCTCATGGCCACATTCACCAGCTGAGCGATCAGCGTAGATTCGCCGACATGATCGGCAAGCTTCAGACATGCTTCGATCGCCGCCGTCATGGCTTCCTGGTCTACTGTGCCGCCAGGCGCCCGCCAGGCGTTCTGCAGGAGGACCCTGGCCGTCTGACGGGGCAAGGCGAGCGAGGGCAGGAGACAAAGGCGTGCGAGCCGATCGTCGGCTTTGAGGCCGAAATCGAGCGGGCCGAGCTTGCGTTCCTTGCGCTGCTCTTCCATGTACTCCAGTATCCCCGCCGCCCCGCATGTGTACGGCAAAGCACTCAGCTTGGGTCGCTGAGCGATGGCCATCAGCTTGGCAGGCAGCCCGGCCGCGAGCTGGGCCTGATAGGCGGTTTCCCATTTGGGATGATCCGCCGGCTGCCAGGCAAAACGCTCCGGCGTGGGATCCTCTCCAGTGAACAGGCCGTGAATGCCCCCTCTTGCGTCCTCTCCCCACATCCTCGCTTTGGCCGCCTGGACCTCGGGCGGATCGTCCTCCTGCGCGGTCAACTCCTCGTAGAGTGGCCGGGCGTCCTCGGTCGGATCGGCACTGAGCCGCTCGTGCAGCCAGGCGATGTAGTCCACCCGGGTCTTGAAGTCCGGCAGCGGCGGCCAGTTGGTGGGCAAGGGCTGCGTTGTGGGAGTTGCAGCGGGCTGAGCAATCCACAGACACAGCATAGCCAGGCATCGCAGCGAACTCATCGGACCTCCTCATCCATAGCTGGCACAAGGTGTGTTGGCCGTTCATCGCTCCGTGAGACAATCCAGTTTCTCGCAATAGTATACCCCACCCAGGTGTCAAGGGCAGGCAGACGCGGCAAAGGTGTCAGGAACCTTTGTGGCGGTTTGGCGAAGCGAGGCCGCAGGGCTAAGACAACCTGTTACCGTAGAAGTCACATACATCCGGGGGTGTCCATCCACACGTTGACTCGGTCCTGGTATCCACGAGTTGACTCGGTCCTCAAGGGTCGGCACCCAGCCGATTCGCTCGGAACGACATCCGTCGGCGTGGGTGGGGCTGCCTGGTTGCATTGGCGGGATGGCAGCATACGATGTGCGTTTGGCTGACGGAGATTTCAATGGTTTCTATCGCAGGGTGGTGACATGAACAGCTTGGTCGCATCAGCAGGATGTTGGGTTCTGATCATGGCGGCAGTGCTTCACGCACAGATCACAGTACCAAGCCCCGATCGCACGGTGCAGGCGGAGATTTCGCGTGGCGCGGACGGCCGGCTGGCATACGCCGTGCGGTTTGGCCCGCAACCGGTGTTGGCCCCGTCGCCGATCGGCGTTGTCGTGAACGGAATCGACCTGGGCAAGAACGTGCAGTTTGGCGATCCAGCCGAAAGCTCGACCGCGATCGTCGAATTCCCCTGGCGCGGTAACCATGCCCAGGTCCAAGCGCCCCGCACTTCGCAGAGGATTTCACTTGCCACCGGACAACTCAAATGGACGCTCGAAGTGCAGTCTTGGGACTTCGGGGTGGCCTACCGGTGCATTATCCCGGGCGAGGGGGATCGCAGGGTGACCGGCGAGGCGGCGGCGTGGAACCTGCCGGCGGGCACCTACGCTTGGTGCAACCCGGATACCAAGAACTGCGAGGGTATCCACCAGCGTCACCCGGTTGAGCAGATTCCGGCCGAGCGGTTTAAGAACGGCATCAGCATGCCCACCGTGCTGGAGCTGCCGAACGGGAAACTGGCTGTCATCACCGAGGCCGATGTGATGGGGTACAGCGGAATGACCTTGGAGCCCACCGGCTCGCACCAACTGAAGTGCTCTTTTCGCGACGATCCCGACGGCTGGAGCATGCGTGGTACCATCACTACGCCATGGCGGGTGGTGATGCTAGCCAACGATCTGAACGAACTGGTCCACAATGATCTGGTGCCGGCGCTCTGCCCACCGCCGGATAAGAAGCTGTTCCCGGAGGGCATCCGCACCGATTGGCTCAAGCCCGGGCGTTGCCTGTGGCAATGGTGGGCCTACGACGATGCCGGCACCCACTGGAGCAAGCAGAAGGACTTCGTGGACCGGGCGGCGGAGCTCAACTGCCAGTACTACCTGGTGGATGAGGGTTGGGAGCACACCCGCCAGCAGTGGGCCGGCGACCGCCACGACGTCTGGTCGCGGATGAAGGAATTATGTGATTATGCGGCCGGTAAGAACGTGGGCATCTGGGTCTGGCGAGGTTGGCGCTATGACGAGGACCGCCAATGGCCCGGGCTGGAGACCCAGGCCAAGCGCGATGAGTTCTTCCGCCGTTGCCGTGAGGTGGGTATCAAGGGCGTCAAGATCGATTTCATGGATTCCGAGTCACACGAGATGCTGGCGTTTTATGAGGCGTGCTTGCGCACCGCGGCCCAGCACCAGGTCATGGTCAACTTCCACGGAGCCAACAAGCCCGCCGGCGAAGCTCGCACCTGGCCCAACGAGATGAATCGCGAGGGCATCCGCGGGCTGGAGTACAACAAATGGAGTACCCTGCCCGCCAGCCATTATGCCACCTTGCCGTTCACCCGGATGATCGCCGGTCACGCCGATTTCACTCCGACCACCTTCCAGGCCAAGATGCTGAAGGGCACCACTTTCGCCCAGCAGTTGGCTTGCAGCGTGGTGCTCACCGGTCCGTTCCTGTGCTGGGCGGACAAACCCGAGCTCTACCTGCAGAGCCCTGCAGTGGAGTTCATCCGCTCGCTACCGGTGGTGTGGGATGAAACCCGGGTGCTACCCGGCAGCAAGATCGGCGAGTTGGCCAGCTTCGCCCGGCGCTCGGGCACCGAGTGGTATGTCGGCATCCTCAATGGCGGCAAGGCTTGTGAGATCGAGCTGGATTTCGCTTTTCTGGGTCAAGGCGAGTATCAGGCCGACTTCTACGGCGACGTGTCCGGTCAGGCGGCCGAACTGGACGTACGGAAGAACGTCAAGGTGACGCCTTCCACCAAGCAGACCATCCACCTGAACGACGGCGGCGGTTTCGGCGCACGGATCCGCCCCTGAACCAGCGGCCACAGATCCTCGGCGCTGAGCCCTTTGTCTCAGTGCATTTCGGCCTCGCACGTACCGATGCCGGGCCGGTAGAAACTGAACTGCACGTTCGGATGCTCCGCCAGCAGTGACATGGGCACACATGGGTCGGCGATGCCCTTGGAAATCATGAACGTCGTCAACCGCATGCCGAACGGGTTATCGTGCCAGCCCGGATGCCAGATGGATACCCGCTCCGCCTTCCACGTCTCGGTCGGCCCGACCGAGATGGCCTTGGCCGGCACGCTGGGGATGTTGCCGCCGCCTGAGGTCCGCGCGTTTTGCACCACCGTCAGCGGATGCAGGTCCACCACCCGCGTGGTTAGCTTGCGATAGTCGGCCGCGGTCGGCGGCTCATCCTTGTACCGTCCCTCTCGCTTGGGCGGATCGTTGAACGCCCAGTGCTTGATCTCGCCTTGCCCGCCCTGCATGGTCACGCAGCGCACCCCTGCATAACTCTTGATGTACGCCGTCGCGTCGGCTTTGGGGAAGTGCTGGTTGCCGGTCGGCATCCGCAACTCCGGCCGAATGCGGTCGAAGCACAACTCCCGATCCGCCCGAGCGAATGACAACGGGTGATCCTCGCCGACCTCCTTGCCGTCGAGGTACCACTCATCCATGCCCCAGAAGTGCGCGTGCCGCAGGTCGATCTCCAGGCTGTTGACCAGCTGAGCCACCAGGGGCAACTGCTCAGTCGGCCCGACAGGCCCGCAGATCCCCGCCGGCTGGTCCGCCGTCGCTTGGCGCCACGCATCGATGTACTCCAATGCCTCCGCAAGGAAGAACTCCCGCAAATCGTCGTACATCACGATCCGGAACCCGTGGCGCCCCAGCTTCTCGATGTCCTTCACCGTCAGCCGGGCTACCTCTTGCAGCAGGTCGGCCGGCAATGTCGTGTAGTCCCACCATTCCGGTGCAATCTTGCTCAATGGTCGTGCCATCTTGGCTCCCTCGTTTCGAATTCCCAACTCAACCACACCCCGCATCACTGCCTTCTATGCAGCGCAGATCGCGTGCGAACCCACTCCGCAAGCCGAACCGTCGAACGGGCTTGCCGCTTCGCGATGAAATACGCACAAGGTCTCGCCCCACCAACGCTTCAGGATAGACCCTCCCCCTCTTCCTGACAACACGCCGCACCGCTGGCGACTCACCGCCCGACAGGTACAATACATGACCATTGGGATTAGTCTCGCCTTCTTTGCGAAAGAGGAACAACCATGACCGATCAGAAATCCGATCTCTCCCGACGACACCTGCTCACCGCCGGCATGGGTGCCGCCTCGGCGGTGCTCCTGGCCTCTGGTTGCCAAGCCCTCCGACCGGCCGCCGCACGCCCCACGCTCACCGGACAACCCCAACCGCTCGACCTGGCTCCCGACGCGGACATCCGCTGCGGCATCATCGGCGTCGGCGGACGCGGCACCGGTGTTCTCCGGGCCATCCACAACGTCCCCAAGGTCCGCGTCACTGCCGTCTGTGACCTCAATCAAGAAAACCTCGATCGGGCCATGGGCATCGTCGCCGACGACCAACCCACCGCCTTCGGCGACTACCAGCAGATGCTCAAGTCCGACCTGGTCGACACGGTCTTCGTGATGACCCCCTGCTACCTGCACGCGCCAATGGCTATCGCGGTGCTCGAGTCCGGCCGGCACTGCTACTGCGAGAAACCCATGGCCATCAACACCCGCGACCTCGACCGAATGGTCCGCACTGTGCAAGATACCGGCAAAGTCCTCCAGGTCGGCACTCAGCTTCCCCACGCCAGCCCCTGGCATGGAGCCATCAAGGCCGTTCATGACGGCGAGATCGGCGAGCCCGTGCTCATTCACGCCCAGCGTCACAACGCCGGCGACCTGCCGCACCATATCCCCTGGTTCTTCAAGCGGAAGCTCTCCGGCGACACCATCCTCGAACAGGCCGTCCACGAGTTCGACATTTTCAACGCCATCTTCAAGGGTGTGCCCACGCAAGCCAGCGCCTCCGGCGGACAAGCCGTCCTCTTCGACCCGCCCGGCCGCGATATCATGGACCACTACGGCCTCATCCTCGACTACGGCAAGAACCAGCGCGTCGTCTACACCCACTCGTGGATCGCGATCCCGAAAGCCCCGCACGGCGGGCGGGTCGAAATGGTCTACGGCACCAAGGGCTGCGTCGACGTCGAGGCCGGCATGATCTACCCACGCGACGGCGAACCCCGTAAGGTCAATCCCGAACCCGCCGGTGACTCAACCCAGGTCGCAGTTCAGAACTTCTTCGACTGCGTTCGTCAGGGCAAGCATCCGCTCACCGACGTGATCCGCGGCCGGGACGGGGCCCTCGTCGCCCTGCTCGGCCTCAAGGCCATCGACACCAACCGGGTGGTGACCATGCAGGAACTCCTGGCCAAGGGCTACTCCGCCTGAGCCAACAGCCCCGCGGCGGCCCACCCATGACCGTGCGATGGGTGGGCCGCCCGAACCTTCCCGTAGCGGCACCTCCCCGTAGCAGTCATGTTCGGAAACCTCTGCACCGCCGCCCATTCGCCCACAATCACCCTGGCCAGCCGACGGCTTTCAGGATCGCCGTCAAGGCGCGGCTGACGCCCAGCTCGGCCCATTCCTGCGGATGAACCCACTTGCCCTTTGGGGGAGGTAGCTGCTTCGGCAACGTGCAGGTACCCGCGTGGATCTGGAAGGTCACGCTCCGGTGCGTGAGCAGCCTGGTGAGCGAACTGATCGGACAGCGGGCCAAACGCGTGCCCGCGGGAAGTGTCGCCCGCAGCCGACGCAAGGCGAGCGAAGCATCCTCCCCGCGCTCGACTTCCTCGCTGGGCAGTGCCCAAAGTCCGGCCCACAGGCCCGTCCGCGGGCGCTGCACAAACAGGAGCGCATCACCGCAGCGAATCGCCGCCGTCACCAGCGTCAGAGGCTGCACCTTGGGCCGTCGCACAGCAGCGGGGATGACATCCGTCAGCTCGCGAGCCCGCGCCTGGCATTGACCAGCCAGCGGGCAGCGTTCGCAGGCCGGCCCTTGCGGAGTGCAGACCGTCGCCCCCAATTCCATCAGGGCTTGGTTGAAATCTCCGCACCGGGTGGCCGGCAGCAGCTCCTCCGCTACACGCCAGAGAGTGCGACGCATGGAAGCTTTGGACGGGTCGTCTCTCATCGCCAGAAGACGCGTCAGCACCCGGATGACGTTGCCGTCCAGGATCGGCACCCGGACACCCAAAGCCACGGAGGCGATGGCCCCTGCCGTATACCGACCGATGCCGGGCAGACGGGTCAACTCGGCGACGTCGGCCGGCACTTGGCCCCCATGTTCGGCAGCGATGCGCTGAGCGGTCGCGTGCAGGTTTCTCGCCCGGCGGTAATAGCCCAGGCCCGACCACGCGGCCAGGACCTCGTCCAGGTCCGCCGTCGCCAAAGCCATGGCTGTCGGAAAGCGACCCAGGAAGCGATCGTAATACGCCACCACCGTCGCCACCTGCGTCTGCTGAAGCATGAACTCCGCCACCAGTTGGGCGTAGGCGTCGTCCGGCCTACGACGCCAGGGCAGATCACGCTTGTTCCGATCATACCAAGACAGCAATCGCGTCTGCACAGCTTGTCGACTTGCCGCGATGCGGGGGTCCGGGTGAGCGAGCGTTTCTGCGAAACCGCTGCACGATCTCACTCCAGGCGATGTCTGCTTGTGGCGAGCCAAGGTTGATCCCCCATCGGTCGGCGGCGTGCGGACGTGGCCCGCCATCCACCGCGCCCGTGGAGTCTACAGCATGTTCGCCCCACTTGGCGATCGGCTGGGCATGTGCTATATGTTTGGCCCGCTGAAACGGATTCAGCGCGTGGAAATCAGGGCCAAGACCCAAACGAGGCTCATACCATGGCCATCATGAAAGGACGCTGCGTCGTTGCCCAGTCGGGCGGCCCCACCGCGGTCATCAACGCCTCCGCATGCGGAGTCATCCAGACGGCCCTCGCCCGTGGAGAGGTCTTCACCGGAGTGTACGGAGCCTACAACGGCATCCTCGGCGTGCTTGAGGAAGACCTGTTCGACTTGGGCCAGGAGACGCCCCAGGCCATCGAGGGTCTCAAGCGGACACCCGCGGCGGCTCTCGGCTCCTGCCGCTACAAGCTCAAGGATCTCAGCAAAGACCGCGTGGACTACGAACGCATCCTGGAGGTCTTCAAGGCCCACGACATCCGGTACTTCTTCTACATCGGCGGCAACGACTCGATGGACACGGCCGATAAGGTGAGCCGTCTGGCTCGCGAGCTGAAGTACGACCTTGTGGCCATCGGCGTTCCCAAGACCATCGACAACGATCTGGCGGAAACCGACCATTGTCCGGGCTACGGCAGCGTGGCGAAGTATGTTGCCACGGCGGTCATGGAGGCTGGGCGCGACACGGAGTCGCTCTACACGGCGGACACCTGCAACGTGATCGAGGTCATGGGCCGCAACGCGGGCTGGATCGCGGCCGCCACGGGGATCGCCCGCCGAACCGAGGAGGATGCGCCGCACCTGATCTACCTGCCCGAGATCCCGTTCTCCGCTGACCGATTTGTCGCGGACGTGCGGGAATGCCTGAAACAACTCGGCCGTTGCGTCGTGGCCGTAGGTGAGGGCATCCGCGACGCGGAAGGTCGGTTTGTGTCTGAAATGGGCGGCTCGTTCAGCCAGGATTCCTTTGGCCATAAGCAGTTGGGCGGCGTGGCTGAAGCACTGCAACGTATTGTCGAGAAGGAAGTTGGCGTGAAGTGCCGCACGAACAAGCTGGGCCTGTGCCAAAGGACAGCGATGCACTTCGCCAGCCTGACGGATCGTGACGAAGCGTATCGCTGTGGGCAGGCGGCGGTCGAAGCGGCCTTGGCAGGCGAGCGCTGCAAGATGGTGACCCTGGTCCGCCAAGGAAGCGAGCCCTACAACTACTGCTGCGGAATGGGATTGGCCGATCTAGCCACTGTGGCCAACGGCGAGAAGGTGCTTCCTCGGGAGTACATGAACGAGGCGGGGAACCACATCACGACGGCGATGCGAGACTACGCCGTGCCGCTGATGCGTGGTGAGGTGAAAATCGAAATCGGTCCTGACGGTCTGCCGCTCTATGTTCGTCTGCGGCGGCAGATGGTGGAGCGGTGTACTCCCCTGCGGTCGCACTAAGCCAGCGTCCCGGGCACTCCGGGCTGGTTGAATGGTTGAATCGTGCTCAGCCAGTGCCGCTTGTGGCTGCGTGCGGAATCGCTTAAACTGCCGGTTGCTGGACGGGAAGCCGGCCGGCAGACGGCAAGGCGCCACACAGGAAGGAGGCAGGCGGCAGACGGATCGTATACCGGGTCGGCCGTTGGGTATTCAGGCAGACCACCGGACTCATAGTTTTATTTTCGTTATCTTGATCCGGAACCGCTCATGCTTCGTTTTTCAGTGACCCGCGAGGGCCGTGCTGTTCAGGAAGTCGATCTCGGCGGCGCTTACATGGTAGGCAGCGACGGAGTCCCGTTGCGCGCCGAACTGGAGTTTCGCGACGCGACGATTCTGTGCGCCAAGCGGGCTGACGGGCCCGCGGCGCTGGCTCTCCTGTGGGATGTCCCCGAGTGCGGGGCCATGATGCTGGAGACCAGCCGGCTCATGGATCGTGAGCAGCCGTATGTCCTACCGCTCGAGCTCGCCCGTGGCCGGCTGACTCGCATCAACCTCAAGCGCGAGGACTGGGGCCTGTTCGACTTTGAAGGGGTCGAGCCGGTTGCGGGAGAAATCGACCAAGCCCGGGACCTGCTGGTCGAAGCCCTGAAGGCGGAGACGCCCGCCGACCAAGGCAAGATGGCGGACGCCGCCCTGCGGCAGGCGATCCTGGCGGGCGAGCGGCTTAGTCAATTCCACGCGGACATCTTCCTGGCCAGACGGAAGCAGATCCATGCCTTCACCCGGCGAACGCTCGGCTGCACAGTAGCCATTGAGAACACCACCGACGGCTACCGCCAGCGCCTTCGCGAAGGGTTTGACTTCGCCTATCTGCCGGTGCCTTGGCGGGCGATTGAGCCCAAACAGGGCGAGTTCAACTGGCGACCGTTCGACGCCTGGGTGGAGTGGTTGGCGAAGCATCGCATGCCGATGCGGCTGGGGCCGCTGGTCAGCTTCCATGAGAACCATGTCCCCGCCTGGGTGAGCATGTACGAGACGGACTTCGAGACCGTCCGCAACCTGATCTTCGAGCATGTGCGGCGGTTGGTCGAGCGATACGGGAACTACGTGTACCAGTGGCAGGTGATCTGCGGCGTACACGCGGAGAACACCTTCGACTTCACCTTCGAGCAGTTGATGGAGGTGACGCGGGTGACGGTGGCCCTGGTCAAGCAGTTGGCGCCGCGTTCGCAAACCCTGATCGACTTGGTGGCCCCGTGGGGCGAGTACTACGCTCGCAACCAGCGGACGATCCCCCCCCTGCTCTATGCCGACATGGTGGTGCAGAGCGGCGTGGGCTTTGACGGTCTGGGGGTGCAGTTGCTGTTTGGCCGCCCAGCGGACGGGATGTACGTGCGGGACATGTTCCAGATCTCTGAGAAGCTGGACCGGCTGGGCAACCTCGGGAAATCGGTTCATGTGACCGCGGTGCAAGTTCCGTCCCAGCAAGGCGCCAACGGCGCGGTCGGCGGCTGCTGGCGGAAGTCTTGGGACGAAGCCGTGCAAGCCCGGTGGGTTAAGGAGTTCTACACGATCGCCCTGAGTAAGCCGTTCGTGGAGAGCGTCGCTTGGCTTGACCTGGCGGACATCGGCGGTCCCGAAGGGCTCGAAGGCGGCGGCTTACTGCGCTCGGACTTGGCCCCCAAGCCCGCCTACAAGGTCGTGAAGGATTTCCGTGCGGAGTTGCTCAGCGCGACCCGCAAGCCACCCGCATCCCGACCGAGTGCCCAGGCCTGAAAACCCGAGTGAATCCGGCCCAAACGAGAACAGTCGCCGCTGGAGCGATGTGTCCTGCCCTGTGGACTGGACCTGCATCCGAGGATGCTCCCTTCCTGAAGCATCGCCGGCGCGGAGCCGGCCCCCTGGGATCCCGGCGTCGCCGGCCTCGCGTCCGCGGATGGCGGGTAACGCCCGTCTGGTATACGCTCTGTGCATGATGGACGACTGTGGCCTGGATACAGAAGGACAAGGACGCACCCACTGGGCGGTACACGTTACCTGCTATGCTCTCCTGGGCGTGATGCTGCTTGCCGTGGTGGGGATGCGCTATCTGTGGCCGCTGGTGCTGTACGAGCCGATCGGAGTAGAGCCCGCCCCGATCGCGGCCGGGGCTTCGGGAGACCTGATCGACGAGATTGACCAGCGGATCGATCCGAATACGGCCACTTGGCAGGAGTTGACCCGCTTGCCGCGTATCGGCGAGATGATCGCGAAGCGAATCGTGGAGTATCGCCAGGAACGGCAGGCTCACGGGCCGGGCGAACCAGCACCGCCCGCAGTGTTCACCTGCCCGGAGGACTTGACCGCGGTGCGAGGCATCGGGCCACGAACGGTCGCGGTGATTGCGGAGCATCTGAGGTTTCCCGACGAGAAGCACTGACCGCCAGTCGCGATGCCGAGTCGGACACGCCGGACAGTGAAACCGCAGGAGAGGCAACGATGGAGGTTGCCCTGCGGGGCGAATCTGCGATAG
>Ga0123332_1000472_pt1 | contig 40337 bp, 41 predicted proteins | sample BioC12SIPDNA_4_FD_89958 | JGI IMG/M metagenome (GOLD analysis project Ga0123332, IMG submission 89958) | Anaerobic biogas reactor microbial communites from Washington, USA - Biogas_R2_A C12 SIP DNA | ecosystem: Engineered > Bioreactor > Anaerobic > Unclassified | place: Washington, USA... | reverse complement strand
GGGCATCGCACTCATCGTGGCAGCAGGTCTGGTCATCTGGGGTGGCGTTGCCGCGTTGAGCGGCAAGAGCGGCAAGATCCTGGTGGTCACCAGTGGGATCCAGGTCGTCATCCAGATCGTCTGGTTGATCGAGACCGGCTCCATCGCCTTCGGCACCGTCGGCACCGTCGTGCCGATCGGGATCATCGTGCTGATGGTGGTTCCGGCATCGAGGAGCTGGTTCCGAGCCCTCGGCGGAGCCACCTTCTGAAGACCGTCTCGTGACGAATGCCAGGTGATGATTACAGTTAGTGCATGTTATTCAGTCGGCTGTCGGTCGTCCTGGTGCGCCGGCTCCACGTGGACCTCGGCAGCACCGCGAGCGACCTGTGTTGTGGGTGAGTCTCGACCCAAGACCCAGCCACTCCGCACACTCACCAAGGAACCCGACCCATGACTGACCACCTGCCCGTCCTCGACCTGTCCCTCGCCGACGACCCCGCCACCGCCGCCCAGTTCCGCGAGCAGCTGCGTGAGGCGACCCACGACTACGGCTTCTTCTACCTCGTCGGCCACGGCATCGACCCCGCCCTGACCAGCGAGATCATCAGTGTCTCCCGCGAGTTCTGCGCCCTGCCCGAGGCCGACAAGCTGGAGATCGAGAACGTCCTCAGCCCGCACTACCGGGGCTACACCCGCGTCGGCGGCGAGCGCACCCAGGGCAAGGTCGACTGGCGCGAGCAGATCGACATCGGGCCCGAGCGCGAGGCCGTCCCCGCCGGGCCGGACGTGCCGGACTACTGGGTGCTGCAGGGGCCGAACCTCTGGCCGAGCGCCCTGCCGCGGGTCCGTGAGGTCGTGGAGACGTGGAACGAGACGCTCGCGGAGGTGTCCACCCGGCTGCTGGCCGAGTGGGCCGAGTCGCTCGGTCAGCCGCGCGACGTCTTCGACGACACCTTCGGCGACGCGCCGGCCACGCTCACCAAGGTGGTGCGCTACCCCGGCCGGGTCGAGGGCGGGACCACGCAGGGGGTCGGCTGGCACAACGACTCCGGCGTGCTGACGCTGCTGCTCGTCGAGCCCGGCAAGGCCGGCCTCCAGGTGGAGCGGAACGGTGAGCCGCTGGACGCCCCGCCGATCGAGGGCGCGCTCATCGTCAACATCGGCGAGATGCTCGAGTGGGCGACTGACGGCTACCTCAAGGCGACCAACCACCGCGTGCTGGCGCCAGAGCCGGGGACCGACCGCATCTCGGTGCCCTACTTCCACAACCCCGCCCTCGACGCCGTCTTCCCGAAGCTGACGCTGCCGGAGGAATTGGCTGCCCGGGCTCCCGGGGTGACGCTCGACGAGAGCAACCCGATCGTCGGCGTCTACGGCGAGAACGCCCTCAAGAGCCGCGTGCGGGCCCACCCCGACGTCACCGAGCGGCACAACCCGCACCTGGCGCCGCCCGTCCGACGCACTGCCTGAGAACCTCCCCACTCCTCCGGGCGGCATCACGCGGCGGGTCGCTGCACCGCGGCCTGGCGCTGGGCCGAGGTGTACGGGACCACTACGAAGTTCTGTGGAGTGCGTACGGAACCCCTACATTCTTGGGTGTGAACGCCGAGCAGCAGCGACTGGCCGAGTCCGCGGAGTCCGACGCGCCCTGGCGGGCCTGGGGACCCTATGTCTCCGCGCGACAGTGGGGCACCGTCCGCGAGGACTACTCCGCGGACGGCGACGCCTGGGGCTACTTCCCGTTCGACCACGCCCACCAGCGGGCCTACCGCTGGGGGGAGGACGGCCTGGCCGGCGTCTGCGACCTGGACGGCTTCCTCAACCTCGGTCTGGCGCTGTGGAACGGCCGGGACGACCGACTCAAGGAGCGCCTCTTCGGCCTCACCAACCCGCAGGGCAACCACGGCGAGGACGCCAAGGAGTACTGGTGGGCCCTCGACGGCACGCCCACGCACAGCTACGCCCGCTGGCTCTACCGCTACCCGCAGGCCGCCTTCCCCTACCAGCAGCTGGTCGAGGGCAACGCCGCCCGGGGCTTCGAGGACGACGAGCTCGAGCTCACCGACACCGGTGTCCTGGAGCAGGACCGCTTCTTCGACGTGGTCATCACGCACGCCAAGGCCTCGCCGACCGACCTCGTCATGGAGGTCACGGCGACCAACCACGGGCCGGACGCGGCCCCAGTGCACCTGCTGCCGCACCTGTGGTTCCGCAACACCTGGTCCTGGGGGCTGGACGACCGTCGCCCCGAGATCGTGGTCGTCAACCCCGGGCCGTATGCCGAAGCGCCGGCGACCGGCGACCCCCACCCCGGGCAGGTGGTCCTGGAGGCGCGCCACCACGAGCTGGGCCGGGTCCGGCTGAGCGCCGACGGGGCGCCGCGGGTGCTGTTCTGCGACAACGAGACCAACCTGGCCACCCTCTACGGCGAGGACGCCGCGCCGCCGGAGCACACGGCATACCCCAAGGACGCGATCAACCGGACCGTCGTCCACGGTGAGGACGCCACCAACCCGGACCGGGTCGGCACCAAGGCGGCGCTCTGGTGGACCTTCGACGCGGTGCCGCCGGGGGAGAGCGTGACGGTGCGGCTGCGGCTGACCCAGCTCTCCGGCGGAGAGCCGGAGGGCGATCCAGCCGACGTGCTCGGCCAGCGGCGGTCCGAGGCCGACGAGTTCTACGCCGGGGTGATCCCGGAGAGCACGAGCGAGGAGGACCGGCACATCGCCCGCCGGGCCTTCGCCGGGCTGCAGTGGGGCAAGCAGCTCTACCTGTATGACGTGCCGCGCTGGCTCGCCGGCGACCCGGCCCAGCCGCCGCCACCGCCGGAGCGGGCCGACCGGCACACCGGCCGCAACGCCCACTGGCAGCACGTCAACCTCGCCGAGGTCATCTCGATGCCCGACGAGTGGGAGTACCCCTGGTTCGCCACCTGGGACCTGGCCTTCCACTGCGTGCCGCTGGCGCACGTCGACCCGGCCTTCGCCAAGTTCCAGCTGCTGCTGATGTGCCGCGAGTGGGCGATGCACCCCAACGGTCAGCTGCCGGCCTACGAGTGGAACTTCTCGGACGTCAACCCGCCGGTGCACCCGTGGGCGGCCTGGCAGGTCTACAGCATCGATGGCAACCGGGACCGCGACTTCCTGCAGCGGATCGTGCTCAAGATGCTGCTCAACTTCCCGTGGTGGGTGAACCGCAAGGACGCCGACGGCTCCAACGTCTTCGAGGGCGGCTTCCTCGGGATGGACAACGTCGGGCTGTTCGACCGCTCCGAGGAGCTGCCCGGCGGCCAGCGGCTCGAGCAGGCCGACGCGACCGCCTGGATGGGCATCTTCTGCCTGCGGATGCTGCGGATGGCGATGGAGCTGGCGCGCGAGGACCCGGCGTGGGACGAGGTGGCCACCAAGTTCCTGGTCCACTTCCTGGCCATCGCCGAGACCATGGAGGACCTGGGCGCCGACCACACCTCCCTGTGGGACCCGGAGGCCCGCTTCTTCCAGGACGTGCTGGTCGACACTGACGGGACGGCCCACCGGATGCCGGTCCGCTCGATGGTGGGGCTGTTGCCCCTGTGCGGGGCCGCGATCGTGCCCAACTGGGTCGCCCGGGAGCTGCCGGACCTGACCGACTTCTTCCAGGGGTGGACCGAGCGGCGCCCGGAGCTGCAGGACACGCTGCTGCACACCAACCACCGTGGGTATGCCGTGCGCACCCTGTCCATGGTCAGTCCCGGGCAGCTGGACTCGCTGCTGGGCTACCTGCTGGACGAGGGCGAGTTCCTCTCCCCGCACGGCATCCGCTCGCTGTCCGCGGCGCACCGGGACGGGCTCACGGTGCGGCTCGGCGAGACCGAGCTCGGCCTGGCCTACGAGCCGGCGGAGTCGCGCTCGGGGATGTTCGGTGGCAACTCCAACTGGCGCGGACCCGTGTGGTTCCCGGTGAACTCGCTGCTCACCGACGCGCTGCGGACCTACGGTCGGGGTGCCGGGGTGGGGCTGGAGGTGGAGTTCCCCGCCGGTTCAGGACGCCGTATGCCGTTGGTCCAGGTCGCGCGCGAGCTCGAGCAGCGGTTGGTGGGCCTGTTCCGGCCGGGGGAGGACGGGCGCCGGCCGAGCACCCCGGTCCACCACCCGGGCGGGCCGCTGTGGGACGCACACCCGACCTTCAGCGAGTACTTCAACGGCGACGACGGCGCCGGCCTGGGGGCTTCGCACCAGACCGGGTGGACCGCCATGGTGGCGCACTTCATCTGTGCACCGGACGGGATCACGAACCGCTGAGGCGCGATGGTCGCGCGGTGAACGGTCAGGCCCTGAACAGCGCGGCGTTGAGGAAGTCCGCCCCGAAGGTCCCCGGTCTGGAGTCCGACACCGGTCGGGCCTCGACCGGGTCGAGGTGGGCCCCGAAGATCGCGGTGAGGTCCGCGAGGGTGAAGGAGGTCCCGCCGGCGGTGTCCCCGCTCGTCAGGATGTCGGTGTCGTCGGGGCTGGGCTGACGCTCCTGCGCGAAGGTGACGATGCCGAACCTGCCGTGGGGGCCGACCAGGGGCATGACCCGGCCGAGATAGGTGATGCGCCGGTGCGGCGCGAGGTGGTGGAAGCAGCCCGAGTCGTAGACGAGGTCGAAAGTGCCCTCGGGGAGGTCGTCGCGCAGCACGTCGGCGCAGACCAGGGTGACCCCGCGCGGCATCCGGGGGCGCACGGTGTCGAGCAGTCCTGCGGCGAGGTCGATGCCGGTCACCTGCGCCCCGCGGTCCGCCAGCCAGGCCGCGTTGCGACCGTTGCCGCAGCCGATGTCGAGGACCCGCGCTCCCGACAGGTCGCCCAGCAGCCCCCGGTCGTGCCAGTCCACGAGTGGTTCGTCGGGCAGGGAGGTGGTGAGCGGGTGCCCCGGCGTGGTCAGCACCTGCACCCAGAACGCCTCGGCGGCGCGGGAGGTGCGATCGCCGCGCTCGTGGGCGGCGACCACCCCGTCGAGGTGCTCCAGGAGCTGCTCGGTCGTGCTGAGGCGCCGGGGGTCCGGCGACCGGTCCGCAGCGGTCGGGTCGGTCACCCGTGGTCCCGTGGCGGTGCGGTGGGCGGGGCCGTGTTCGCGGGACGGGTGGCCCAGTCCGCCGGCAGCTCGGCGGGCTCGGAGCAGAGCAGCTCGGCCCCCGGTGTGTCCGGCGTGATGAGCGGCGCGCTCGGGTCGAAGTCCTCCGGGACCGGCGCGACCTGGAGGCAGAACTCCCACTCGGTCGCCTCCGCGGGCAGGTCGCCTGGCCCGGGCAGCGCGAACAGCGTGCGGTCCGGGATGGCGGCCTGCAGCGGCAGGACCGCCTGGCCGCCGCCGCCGAGACCCCTGCCCGGCTCGAGCACCGTCGCCGCGACGGCGTAGGAACCGCCGTCGGCCTCGTCGAGCACCGGGAAGGTCTGCTGGCTCAGGCGCACCCGGCCCTCGGGCGTGCCGAACGCCCACACCGCCTGGTCGCGCTGGTCCGGGAGCACCATGGAGTGGGGGTCGACCCCCTCGAACTGCGGGCGACGCGGGACCCCCATCGCGACCAGGACCGGTTCGTCCGCGGTGCTGTTCAGGGTCCAGCTGACCATCAGCCACTCCGGGCCGAGGATGTAGCCGACGCCCGGGGCCCCCAGGTTCAGCCACGGGTCGAAGGCGAGGGAGTCGGCCAGCGAGGTCCCCATGTCGGTGACGCCGACGTCGGCGCCGCTCCCGTCCTCGGCGGCCGACTCCGCGGCACTTGACTCCGCGGCGGGGCTGTTCGGGCTGACCGGGGCTGTCGGGTCGGGGGTTGCTTCGCCCGGGGTTTCGTCGTCCGGGGGTGTGGCGCCCGGGGCTGTCGCCTCCGGGGCCACGGCCTGGCCGCAGCCAGCCATGGCCAGGGCGGCCGCCGCCACCCACAGGGCGGCCCGACGTCGTGCGCCGACCGGGTCGTTCCTCGTCATGATGCCCCTCCTCCGTCCGACAGGATAGCCACGCCGCACCGCGACCGCTCTCCACGCATCGCCGTCGGTCAGCGGGTCACCGTGCGGGTCGGGCGGTCCTCGTCCCCAGGACTGGCCGGATCGCTCGGTTGTCCACAGGCGCCCCGTCGCCGGCAGACGCTGTCGGCCCGTCGTCATACTCTGTGGGCATGCCTCCCGACCTCGATGCCCTCCTCCACGCGGCGGTCTCCGGGGTCGGTGGCACCGAGCGGCCCGGACAGGTCCAGATGGCGCACGCCGTGAGGGCCGCCGTCGAGCACGAGGAGCACCTGCTGGTCCAGGCGGGGACCGGGACCGGCAAGTCGCTGGCCTACCTGGTGCCGGCGATCGCTCACGCGATGGCGACCGGCAAGCCGGTGGTCGTCGCCACCGCGACGCTCGCCCTGCAGGCGCAGATCATCGACCGCGACCTGCCCCGCATCGCCGACGCGCTGCAGCCGATCGTGGGTCGTCGGCCGACGTTCGCCCTGGTCAAGGGGCGGGCCAACTACCTCTGCCAGCACAAGCTCCAGGGCGGTTTCCCCGACGACGACGAGGACACGCTGCTGGCGATGGGGCAGGTGGACCGCGAGCGGTCCCGGCTCGCGGACGAGGTGCTGCGCCTCCGCGAGTGGGCCGACGTCACCGACTCGGGGGACCGTGACGAGCTGGTGCCCGGCGTCACCAACCGGGCGTGGCGGCAGGTGTCGGTGTCGGCGCGGGAGTGCCTGGGACAGAAGTGCCCGCAGGTGGGGGAGTGCTTCGTGGAGGCGGCGCGCGCCGTGGCCCCCCAGGTCGACGTCGTCGTCACCAACCACTCGTTCATGGCGATCGACGCCTTCGAGGGTCGTCAGATGCTGCCCGACCACGACCTGCTGATCATCGACGAGGGCCATGAGCTGACCGACCGGGTCACCTCCACCATCACCGACGAGCTGACCTCGGGGACTATCGCGGCGGCGGCCAAGCGGGCGGGGAGGATGGGGGAGACCGGCGACCTGACCGAGGCTGCCACGGCCATGCAGGCGGTGCTCGACGGCCTGCCCGAGGGCCGGATGACCGGGCTGCCGGACCGGCTCGTGGTCGCCCTGGGCTCGGTGCGCGACGCCGCCCGAGCGCTGCAGAGCGAGCTCAAACCGGCCGGCAAGGAGGAGGCCGACGGTGCCCGCCAGGTGGCCCGCGCCGCGGTCGAGGAGATCTTCGACACCGCCGAGCGGGTGCTCGAGGAGCGCGAGCTCGACGTTGCGTGGATCACCCAGGACCGGCTGCGCGGCGCGGTGCTGCGGGTGGCGCCGATGAGCGTGGCGATGCTGCTGCGGGACAAGCTCTTCTCCGAGCGGACGGTCGTGCTGACCTCCGCGACGCTGGAGCTGGGTGGGACCTTCGACTCGGTGGCCGGGACCCTCGGGCTGACCGGACGGGGCGGTCCGGCCTGGAACGGCCTGGACGTCGGGAGCCCGTTCGACTACAAGCAGCAGGCGATCGCCTACGTCGCGAAGGCGCTGCCGCCCCCTGGCCGGGACGGCACCTCGGACCAGATCTTCGACGAGATCGAGGCCCTCGTGCGCGCCGCCGGGGGCCGGACACTCGGGCTGTTCAGCTCCCGCCGGGCCGCCGAGGCCGCCACCGAGGAGATGCGCTCCCGCCTGGCGGACGCCGGCATCACCGTGCTGTGCCAGGGCGACGACCAGACCCCCACCCTCGTGCGCCAGTTCGCCGGGGACGCGACGACGTGCCTGTTCGGCACCATGTCGCTGTGGCAGGGCGTCGACGTCCCCGGCTCCGCCTGTCAGCTCGTCATCATCGACCGCATCCCGTTCCCGCGGCCCGACGACCCGCTCGCCTCCGCGCGGTCGGAGGCGATCGCCCGGATGGGCGGCAACGGCTTCATGCAGGTGTCGGCCACCCACGCCGCCCTCAAGCTCGCCCAGGGCTCGGGGCGGCTGGTCCGCCGGGGTCAGGACCGTGGGGTGGTGGCCTTCCTGGACTCCCGGATGGTCTCGGCGCGCTACGCCGGCTTCCTGCAGAAGTCGCTGCCGCCGTTCTGGCCGACGACCAACCGGGCGATGGTGCTCGATGCCCTGCGGCGGCTCGACCAGACGGCACCGGAGCCGCTGCCGGTCGCCGAGCCGGTGCTGCGCGGCGTCGGGGGAGGCGGCGCGACGGGGTCCGGCGGGACGGGGTCGGGCGAGACGCGCGGCCCGGGCGCGGGCACCGCGGATCGCGGCCCGGTGGCTGACCCGCCGCCGGTCGCCCCCAGCACCCGCACCGCCGTCACCGGCGGACACGCCTGGACGCAGGAGCAGGACGAGGAGCTGCGCGAGGGGGTCGAGGCGGGCATCGACCTGCCCGAGCTGGCGGACCACCTCCAGCTGCCGCAGGACGCCGTGTCGGCCCGCCTCGACCAGCTGGGGCTGCAACTGGTCGGCGATGGCAGGCTTGACCTGTGAGCGATCCCGACCTGCCGGACCTGGTGCTTGTCTCCGGGCCGGAGCAGATCCTGGCCCAGCGTGCGGTGGACGGCGTGCTGGTGACGCTGCGCGCCCACGACCCCGGCGTCGACGTGGTGCGGCTCGCCGCAGCCGACTACGAGCCCGGCGCCCTGGGCGTGCACGCCAGTCCCTCCCTGTTCGGCGGGTGGACCGCCATCGTGGTCGAGGACTTCGACGAGGCGGACGACGCGCTGGTCGAGGACGCCCACGCGCTGGCGCAGGACCTCCCGGAGGGGGTCACGCTGATCGTCCGGCACAAGAGCGGCAACCGGGGCAAGCGGGTGCTCGACGTCCTCAAGAAGGCCGGCCGGGTGATCGCGGCCCCCGCGGTGAAGTCCGACCGCGACAAGGCCTCCTTCGTGCAGCAGGAGTTCAAGGACGCCCGGCGCCAGATCGAGGAGCACGCCGTCACCGCGCTCGTGCAGGCCGTCGGCCGGGACGTCGCGGAGCTGGCGACCGCCTGCGCGCAGCTCGTGCGCGACACGACCGGCCGGGTCTCCGTGGCCGACGTGGAGACCTACTACGGCGACAAGGTCGAGACCACCGGCTTCAAGGTGGCCGACGCCGCGCTGCGCGGGGACACCGCCGACGCGCTCCGGCTGCTCCGGCATGCGCTCGCCGGCGGTCTCGACCCGGTGCCCATCATCGCCGTCCTGGCGATGCAACTGCGGCAGGTCGGCAAGGTCGCCACGGCCGGACGGGCGAGCGCAACGACGCTGGCCAGGGACCTCGGCATGGCGCCGTGGCAGGTCGACCAGGCGCGGCGCACCGCGCAGGGGTGGGACGGCGAGCGGCTCGGCCGCGCGATCGAGGCGGTGGCCGCTGCCGACGTCGAGGTCAAGGGCGGGTTGCGCACCGGCACGGCCGTCGCGCGCGACCCGGAGTACGCCGTGGAGATGGCGGTCCTCGCCGTGTGCCGGGAGCGACGCGGCGGGTAGGCAGGGCCGCAACGCGGTGCGCCCGGTGCCCCTCGGGGCCGCAACGCGGTGCGCCCGGTGGCCCTCAGGACCGCAACGCGGCGCGCCCGGTCGGGTGGTGCCCGACTGGTGCCCCCGGACGTTCCTACGCTACCGTAGGTTACGCAAGCGAAACCTACGTCCTCGTAGGTCTCGACGCACACACGTCAGGAGGCCGTTCATGGCTCCCACTGCCCTGCCCGTCGTCATCCAGGGGGGCATGGGCGTGGCCGTCTCCTCCTGGCAGCTCGCCCGCGAAGTGTCCATGGCCGGCCAGATGGGTGTCGTGTCCGGCACCGCGATGGACGCCGTGCTCTCCCGCCGCCTCCAGGACGGCGACCCCGGCGGCCACATGCGCCGGGCGATGGCGGCCTTCCCTGACGCGGGCATGGCCGCCCGCGTCATGGACAAGTACTTCGTGCCCGGCGGCCGCAGGCCCGGGACCCCCTACAAGCCGATCCCCAAGCTGACCCTGCAGACGGCCCGCGCAGGCCAGGAGCTGGCGGTCGTCGGCAACTTCGTCGAGGTGTGGCTCGCCAAGGAGGGGCATGACGGGGCCGTCGGGATCAACTGCCTCGAGAAGGTGCAGATGGCCACGCCGACCGCGCTCTTCGGGGCGATCCTGGCCGGCGTCGACTACGTCCTCATGGGAGCGGGCATCCCGCGCGAGATCCCGCGGCTGCTCACCGAGATCTCGGCCGGCCGACCCGGACGCATCACGGCCGACGTGATCGGCGGCCGCATCACCCGGCACATCGAGGTCGACCCCGTGGACCTGCTCGGCGACTCCCTCCCGCCGATGACCCGACCCGACTTCCTGGCCATCATCTCCGTCGACGCGCTCGCCAACTACCTCTACCGCGACCCCGAGATCCGTCCCGACGGCTTCGTCGTCGAGGGGCCGGTCGCCGGTGGCCACAGCGCGCCGCCCCGCGGCAAGATGCAGCTCGACGAGAGCGGCGAGCCGATCTACGGGCCGCGCGACGACGCCAACCTGGCCAAGATGGTCGAGCTCGGCCTGCCGTTCTGGCTGGCCGGCGCCTACGGCACCCCCGAGCGGGTCGAGGAGGCGCTCGCGGCGGGCGCCGCCGGGGTGCAGGTCGGGACGCTCTTCGCGCTCTCCCTCGACAGCGGCATCACCACGGCCACGCGCACCTCGCTGCTCCAGCGGCTGCGCGAGGGCACGCTGCAGGTCCGCAACGACCCGCGGGCCAGCCCGACCGGATTCCCGTTCAAGGTCGCCTCGCTGACCGACACCGCCAGCGAGGAGGAGACCTACCAGGCCCGCCCGCGCCTGTGCGACCTGTCCTACCTGCGGCAGCCGTATGAGCGCGAGGACGGGGAGATCGGCTACCGCTGCGCGTCCGAGCCGGTGCACATGTACCTCAAGAAGGGCGGCGAGGAGGCGGCCACGGAGGGGCGCAAGTGCCTCTGCAACGGACTGATGGCCAATATCGGTCTGGGGCAGGAGCGCAAGGACGGGTATGTCGAGACTCGCCTGGTCACCCTTGGTCAGGATCTCGCCGGGGCCCGCGAGCTCATCCTGCAGTATGTCGAGGGGTGGTCTGCCCGTCAGGCCGTCGAGTGGCTTATCGCCCGGGTGCCGTCCGCGCGGATCCGCCGGGTCCAGTTCGCCTGAGCGACCCCGGTCGTCACCCGCCCGGGCGACACCTCGCCTGGCGACCGTCAGCCGGCACGCCTCGCTGACGGCACGCCGGCCGCGCTCAGCACGCCGGTGGCGAGGTCGACGTTCAGACCCGCGGCGGTGACCTGCCCCGCGCTCGCCGCCGCCAGCACCGACGCCATCGGCATCGGCAGGGTCGCCCGGTGCGCCAGGTCGCCGGCGGCGTAGACCCCGGCGCGGCTGGTGCGGCCGAACGCGGGCATGAGCCTGGCCCAGATCGCGGTGCTGCTGGACGCCGAGGCGGCCGGTCGGCATACGGTCCTGGAGGAGCACCTGGCCGACCTGGAGCGGCGCATGCGGGACATGGAACGGTCCCGCGAGATGACCCGGCACGCGCTGGAGTGCCGGGCCCACGACATCACCACCTGCCCGAGCTTCCGGGCCTCGGTGCAGGACCTGGTCGACGGCGCGACGGTCAACGCCCGGCACCTCGCGTAGGCTGTCTCCTTGTGGCGGTGGACTTCGACAGCGAGATCAAGGCACTCCGGACGACCGTGAAGTCGGTCCGGGAGGTGAGCGACCTCGACAGGCTCGAGTCCCAGATCACCGACCTCGAGACGCAGGCGTCCGCCCCTGACCTCTGGGACGACGTGGAGCACGCCCAGCAGGTCACCAGCCAGCTGTCCCGGGTCAAGGCCGAGCACGACCGGGTGACCGGGATGGAGGCACGGATCGACGACCTGGAGGCCCTCGTCGAGCTGGGGCAGGAGGAAGCCGACGCCGAGACGCTGGCCGAGGCCGAGACCGAGCTGGCCTCCCTGAAGAAGGCGGTCGGCGAGCTCGAGGTGCGCACCCTGCTCAACGGGGAGTATGACGAGCGCGAGGCCGTCGTGACCATCCGCGCCGGCGCGGGTGGCGTGGACGCCGCGGACTTCGCCGAGATGCTGATGCGGATGTACCTGCGGTGGGCCGAGCGCCATGGCTACCCCACTTCGGTGCTGGACACCTCCTATGCCGAGGAGGCCGGCCTGAAGTCGGCAACCTTCGAGGTGAAGGTGCCCTACGCCTTCGGCACGCTCGCCGTCGAGGCCGGCACGCACCGGCTGGTGCGGATCAGCCCGTTCGACAACCAGGGCCGTCGTCAGACCAGCTTCGCCGCCGTGGAGGTGGTCCCGCTGATCGAGTCCACCGACACCATCGAGATCCCCGAGTCCGACCTCAAGATCGACGTCTTCCGGTCCTCCGGGCCCGGTGGCCAGTCGGTCAACACGACCGACTCCGCAGTGCGGATGACGCACCTGCCGACGGGCACGGTCGTCTCCATGCAGAACGAGAAGAGCCAGATCCAGAACCGGGCCGCCGCCCTGCGGGTGCTGCAGTCCCGCCTGCTGCTGCTGAAGAAGCAGGAGGAGGACGCCGCCAAGAAGGAGCTGGCCGGCGACATCAAGGCCAGCTGGGGCGACCAGATGCGGTCCTACGTGCTGCACCCCTACCAGATGGTCAAGGACCTGCGCACCGAGCACGAGGTCGGCTCGACGTCCGCGGTGCTGGACGGCGACCTGGACGCCTTCATCGAGGCGGGCATCCGGTGGAAGCGGAGCCAGGAGAAGCACGCCGCCGACGCCTGACGCGCCGGTCGCGCCTCAGACCACCCGCACCGGGGTGCCCTTGGCCATCACGTCCTCCCACAGCATGTCCATCGCGGCAACCGACACCCGGGCGCACCCGTGCGAGTCGGGCCACGGGGGGATGTACTCCGAGCCGTGCACCGCGATGCCGCCGTTGAAGTACTGCGGCCGGTAGAGCTCACCCAGGGGGCCGGTCTGCCAGCCGGGGGAGTAGGTGGAGTACACCTCGAACTCCCCGGGCGGCGTGCGGGCGTTGAGCGTGCGGCCGTACCAGTCGTAGGGCTCGCCGTTGCCGGTCGAGGTGTTCAGCGTGAGCCGGAGGACACCGTCCTGCAGCACGGTGAGGAGCTGGCGCTCCAGGTCGATCGCCACGCGCGTGCCGCTCCCGCCGTCCAGGACTGGCGGCAGCACCCAGGCGGAGAGCGCCCTGAGGGTGTTCCGGCCCACCACGGCGTCACGGGTTAGGCCGCCGGCCTTCTGGATGGCGTAGACCGCCTGCTGGGTCAGGCCGCCGAAGTAGCCGTCGGGCGTGCCGCACCAGTAGCCGCGCTCGGACAGCAGCCGCTGCAGACCGGCGACGTGCTCGCCGGACGACCCGACGGTGAAGGTCGGCCAGGCCGCCTCGCTGCCGCGCGCGGTGAGCAGGGCGAGCGCCCCGCCGGTGACGGCTCCCACTGCACCCCGCACCACGGTGCGGCGCGACGGGGCGCCGATGGAACTTCCCTGCGGTCGGTCCACGGTCCGACCCCCTTCCCCGAGTGACTCCTCCTGTGCTGAGCCTGACGCACGAGACGTCCTGAACGTTGCACCGGTGTGACGTGACACACCACGCCGGTGCGGTCGAATTACCACAATCACACCAGTCACACCCGTAACGTGGCAAGTACCCGCGGCAGCCCGTGTCGCCGGGAGGCCATCGGCAACGGCCCACATCGCCGGTCGGTCCCGCACGACGAAGGGCGCGGTACCCACGTCATGATCACCTTCGAGAACGTCACGATGCGCTACGCCAAGGGGGACGCGCCAGCGTTGTCGGACGTCGACGTCGAGATCGGTCGGGGAGACTTCGTCTTCGTGGTCGGGGCCTCGGGCTCCGGCAAGTCGACGATGATGCGCCTCATCATCCTGGAGCAGCACGCCACCCAGGGGCGGGTGCTGGTGGCGGGGCAGGACCTGTCCAGGCTGCCCCACCGCAAGGTCCCGGCGCTGCGCCGCCAGGTGGGGACGGTCTTCCAGGACTTCCGCCTGCTCTCGGGCAAGACGGTCCACCAGAACATCGCGTATGTCCTGCAGGTGCTCGGTGCCGGCCGGCACACTATCCGGCAGCTCGTCCCCGAGACCCTGGAGCTCGTCGGGCTCGAGGACAAGGGCAAGCGGCTGCCGCACGAGCTCTCCGGCGGCGAGCAGCAGCGGGTGGCGATCGCCCGGGCCATGGTCAACAAGCCGCCGATCCTGCTGGCCGACGAGCCGACCGGCAACCTGGACCCGGACACCAGCCAGGAGATCGTGGCGATCCTGGACCGGATCAACCGGACCGGCACCACCGTGGTGATGGCCACGCACGACACGACGATCGTCAACCGGTTCCGCAAGCGCGTGGTCCAGCTGCGCGAGGGCGTCATCGTGCGCGACCAGGACGAGGGCGAGTACGACGCCGTCGAGGAGGGGCTGGCATGAGGGTCGGCTTCCTGCTCGGCGAGGTCTGGAACGGACTGCGCCGCAACACCTCGATGGTCGTCGCCGTCGTGCTGGTCACGATGGTCTCGCTGTTCTTCCTGGGCAGCGGACTGCTGGCGCAGCGCCAGGTCGACACCCTCAAGGGCTACTGGTACGACAAGGTGCAGGTCTCGATCTTCCTCTGCACCCCCGACGCCACCGACGTCGCCTCGTGCGCCGGCGGCGGGGTGACCGACGCTCAGCGCGACCAGCTGCGCAGCGACCTCGAGCGGCTCGACGGACTGGTCGAGGAGTTCTGGTTCGAGTCCAACGAGGAGGCCTACGAGCGGTTCCGCGAGCAGTTCCGCAACTCCCCGGTCCTGGACTCCATCCCGCAGGAGGCGATCCCCGAGAGCTTCCGGGTGCAGCTGGCCGACCCCACCAAGTACGAGGTCGTCGCCAGCGCCTTCGAGGGCGCGCCAGGCGTGGAGAGCGTGGAGGACCAGCGCGAGGTGGTTGACAAGCTCTTCAGTTTCCTCAACGCCATCAGTCTCGCCGCCGTGGGCCTGGCCGTGACCATGGTCGCGTGTGCCGTCCTGCTGATCGGCACGACGATCCGGCTCACCGCGTGGAGCCGGCGCCGGGAGACCAACATCATGCGGCTCGTCGGCGCCTCGGCGTTCACCATCCACGTCCCGTTCCTGGTGGAGACGGTCCTGGCGACCCTGGTCGGCGCCGCGCTGGCGATCGGCCTGCTCTGGGCGATGATCGAGTACGGCATCAGCGGGTTCCTCAGCGACCTGCTGGCAGGGCAGACCGGCATGATCGGCCTGATCGGGACTCGCGACCTGTGGACCATTACCCCTATCCTGCTCGGCGGCGCCATCCTGCTCGCCGTGATCACATCCTGGTTGGCACTACGACGGCACGTGCGTGTCTGAGAGGCGGTCCGAGATGACGACGACGAAACGACACCGCTGGGGCGGGGTGGTCGCCCTGAGCACCGCCGTCGTGCTGGCGGCGTCCCCGGCCTTCGCCGGGCTGGACGACATCCGCGACCGCATCCGCGAGGTGGAGCGGCAGGAGCAGCAGAGGCAGGCCGAGCAGGAGGCCTCGCAGCAGCGGCAGGAGGAGCTGAGCCACGACCTGGCCGAGACCAGCGCCGAGCTGCAGGCGGCCGAGAAGAAGCTCCGCGAGACCACCGCCAAGCTCGAGCAGGCCCGGCTCGACCTGACCATCGCCGAGGACGAGCTGGCGGCCGCCGAGGCCGAGGAGGAGCGGATCGCCGGCGAGCTGGAGGTCGCCTACGCCAACGAGGCCAAGATCGAGGCCAGCCTGGCCGAGAATGCGCAGGCCCAGCAGGAGACGCGCAGCGCCGTGGGCTCCATCGCCCGCGAGTCCTACAAGTCGGGCGGGCTGAACAACCTCACCCTCACCCTCGAGGTCCTGGTGGGAGAGGTGGGCGCCGTCCAGGAGATGTCCATGGCCCGCACGGTGATGCGGGTCCAGGACAACACCATCGAGCGACTCGGCACCCAGCTCGCCGAGGAGACCGCGGAGCAGGACCGGCTCGCCGGTATCCGGCGGGACATCGCGCTGCTGCTGGCCGAGGCCGAGGCGACGACGATCCGCAAGGGGGAGGCGCGTGACGCCGCCGAGCGGCTCAAGCAGGAGCTCGAGGCGCTCGAGAAGCAGCAGGCGCAGGACAAGGCGGCCCTGGAGGTCGAGGTCGCCAAGCTCGAGGAGCACCTGGCCGAGGAGGAGGCCGAGGCGGAGGCGCTCGAGCAGGAGCTCGCCACGCTGGCCCAGGAGAAGTACGGCCTGAAGCAGGACGAGAAGGCCGAGGAGGAGCGGCTCGCCGAGGCGGCCCGGCAGAAGCGGATCGCCGAGGAGAAGGCCCGCGCGGAGAAGGCCGCCGAGGAGGCGCGCAAGGCGGAGGAGGCCGAACGGGCCCGTCGGGAGGCGGCGCGCCGGGAGAACCGGCCGGCCCCTGCTCCGGCCCCCGCGCCAGCACCCGCACCCGCACCCGCGCCGGCCCCCGCTCCCGAGCCCCCGTCCAGCGGGGTGCTCAGCCACCCGGTCGACGCGCCCACCACCAGCGAGTTCGGGTGGCGGATGCACCCCGTCCTCGGCTACGCCCGCCTGCACGCGGGTCTCGACTACGGCGCGGCGTGCGGCATGGCAGTCCGGGCGCCCGCCGCCGGGACCATCCTCGGCACGAGCCGCAGCGCCGGTGGCGGCAACATCCTCACGATCGACCACGGGGTGGTGAACGGCGTCAACCTGACCACGCGCTACCTGCACCTGTCCGGCTTCGAGCGCACGAGCGGATCGGTGTCGCGCGGTGACGTCATCGCCTACGTCGGGACGACCGGCACCTCGACCGGTTGCCACCTGCACTTCGAGACCCGCGAGAACGGCGCCCCGGTCAACCCGCGCAACTACCTGTGAGGCTCAGATAACGGCTCGGTCCCGCCCGGCCCACCGGGTAGCCTGGGGGGCCGTGCGGCACCGGACCACACGGCATACCGACGGGCGACAACAGGAGGTGGCACGGCCATGGCCAAGGAGACCGGGCGCAAGCTCATCGCCAGCAACAAGAAGGCACGGCACGACTACCTCATCGAGGACACGGTCGAGGCCGGTCTCGTCCTCACCGGCACCGAGGTGAAGTCGCTGCGGATGGGACGCGCCTCCCTCGTCGACGGCTACGCCACCGACTACAACGGGGAGCTGTGGCTGGAGGGGGTGCACATCCCGGAGTACCTCCAGGGCAACTGGACCAACCATGCCGCGCGGCGTCGTCGCAAGCTGCTGCTGCACCGTCACGAGCTGGACAAGCTGGTCGCCAAGGCCAACCAGTCAGGGCACACGATCGTCCCGCTGTCCCTGTATTTCAAGGACGGTCGGGTCAAGGTCGAGATCGCGCTGGCCAAGGGCAAGAAGGAGCATGACAAGCGGCAGACCCTGCGGGAAAAGCAGGACGCCCGCGAGGTCCAGAAGGCCCTGTCAGCGCACCTGCGGCAGCACGGCGGCTGACCCAGGGGTCTGTGGCAACGCTGGCCCGGGACCTCCGGCAGCGCAGCAGGCCAGGAGACCGCTCAGGCGCGGCCCAGCAGCCGGTCGGCGAAGCGGGTGTTGACGCCGCCTGCGTCCAGCGCCTTCTGGTAGCGGCGCAGCACCCCCTCGTGGGGAAAGACCAGCAGCAGCATCACGATGATCGTCGGCACGGCCGCGATCGCCACCGTGACCCAGGACGGCTCGTCCGCCAGGAACATCAGGACGACGGCCAGGATGACCGGCGCCTCGCCGACGGCCAGGCGCAGCATGTGCGTCGACTGCACCCTGGCCAGCAGCTGTTGCAGCGTGCTGCCCGGGCTCGCGGCCGGCACCTGCTGGACCAGCACCAACGAGAACACCGCGCCGGCGGCGACCAGGCCCAGCAGCACCGCGATGACCCATGGTTCGGGGAGAACGGTCTCCGGTGCCACCACCACCATGATGGCGGCAATGATGGCGATGGCGCCGATGAACGCACCGGAGATCATGCGAAGGGTCATGAGTTCGTTGGAGGGCTTCACGGGCGAGGACTCTACCCAGCGGACCGGCCGGAACCCGACATCCGGTGCGCGGCGTTGCGCTCGGTGAGCACGTTTCGCGGCGTGTCGGGAATCCCGTGGCCCGGGCCGGCGTTGGAAGGTACGCTGGGTCCTCCGCGCGAGCGGAGACCGGAGCCGGCGCGGGAGACCGTGGCGGCTTGACAACTGCACAGTGTGACGTGCCCCCGCACCAGGGGGGCGATCGGTTTCGACGTTGTACGCAACTCCAGGAGAAGCGGGTCGAGAACGCAAGGTCAACTCGTTAATGTCCCTTGCAAACCAATAGGTGCCGATTCCAAGCGCACCGACTTCGCCCTCGCCGCCTGAGCGAGCCCGAAGTCTGTCAGCCTGAGTTAGTTTCCGCCTCAGTGCCTGGCATCAGCTAGGAAACTTGCTGCGTGATCATGTTGGGGGATCACGTGGGACTTCTACTCAACTGGGCCTGTCAGGGAACGTGTGCGCGCGAGCCCTGGGGCCGAGAAACTCCACAGCGCACTGCACCCGGAGAAGTCCTGGTCTTCCGGCAGCGGACGCGGGTTCGATTCCCGCCGCCTCCACCACTCGCGGTGGGCACGTCATACGGTGTGGACTACCCCCAGATCCCTTCTTCCGGAAGGGGCCTGGGGGTTTCGCGTGCCGTGGCGGTGGTCGGTCGGGCGGCGGGCCGTCCCGGCGACACGCCGGCACCGGGGCGGAGGTGCCTCAGGCCGCGCCGCCCGGCCCCGACGGTGGCCGCGTGAAGGACTCGACCACGCCCCGCAGCCCCTTCTCCCGGTAGACCTCCCCCAGGTGGCGTGCTGCCGCCTTGGCATCCTCTGCCGAGGGCAGCCCCTCCGCCAGCATGGTGCGGGCGCTGGCGCCACGCTGCTGTCCGTGCTGGGCCGCACTCTCGACCTTCCCCGGGGCGGAGCGGAGGCGCGGGTCGCGCTCGACGCTGCGCACCGCTGTCTGGACACGGGGGGTCCGGGCCGCCTCCTGCAACGAGTGGAGGTACTCGTCGGCGTGACCGGTGTGGTACTCGATCTGCTGCGCAGCCTGCTGCCCGAGCTCCTGCCACTCGAACCCGACGACCCGGGTGCCGGTGGCCAGGCCGTGCAGGCCCACCCCGCCGGCGAGCCAGGTGACGAACAGCACGACCGACAGGGCGATGAACAGCTCTGCCAGGTCACCGGCGCCGGGCACGGCGAAGGCCGCGGCGAGCAACGTCCCGGCAGCCAGGGTCGGAGGCCCGACGACGATGGCGGCGCGCAACGCCATCCGGAGCGCGCGCTGGACCCAGGACCCGCGGGCCAGGAGGTCCGGCGCGATCGTCGGTTCGAGGTCGCCGCGGTGCCTCGTCACCCGGAGCCGGGCGATCGCCTTGCCGACGCTGCTGCCGGTCAGCGTGTGACTGAGCCAGTCGTAGGCCCACATGACCAGCGCCTGGAGGTAGATGGTGGCCAGCAGCACCGGCTGGAGCTGCTCCAGCGCGGCCCCGACCGAGCCGCTGGCGGCGGTGCCGATGTCCCACTCGGCCAGGAAGTCGGTGACGGAGTCGAAGCCGCCGAGCAGGATCGCATCGGACGCCTGGTTGACGGTGAAGGGCAGCACGACGAGGCAGGACAACCCGAACGACACGGCGGCGTCGACCGCCCGGGCGATGAGCCGGCGCGCACGAAGAGGCGGATAGGGCCGCGCCGGGTCAAGGCCGCTCCGGGTCGTGTCCACGTCCACGCGTCACCTCGCTCACCTCGGCGGTTCCAGTCTAGGACCTCGTCGGGAGGCAGCCGGGCACAGCGAAACCCCACGACCGTCGGTCGTGGGGTTCCGTCGTGAGGGGTCGCGCCCTGGGGCTCAGCCCTGCGCGGGCTCGCCCGCCATCTCGCCCTCGGCGGCGGCCAGCTTGGCGCGCACGTCGTCCATGTCCAGGTCCTTGAGCTGGCCGATCAGGCTCTCGAGCCCGGCGGCGGGCAGCACGCCCGGCTGGGAGAAGAGCAGGATGCCGTCACGGAAGGCCATCACGGTGGGGATCGAGGTGATCTGGGCCCCGGCGGCCAGCTCACGCTGCGCCTCGGTGTCGATCTTGCCGAAGACGACGTCGTCGTGCTTCTCGGAGACCGCCTCATAGACCGGAGCGAACGCGCGGCACGGGCCACACCAGTCCGCCCACCAGTCGATCAGCACGATCTCGTTGTCGGACAGCGTCTGGTCCAGGTTGTCGCGAGTCAGTTCCTTGGTGCTCATGCCGGACTCAACGTCGAGACCCGCCGGCTGATTCCCTCCGGCCCGCGCCGTGAGCGGAGTGGTGGTGGATCTCACGTTCTTTCCCGGGGGGATCTGGGCACACGCCACGGGCCTGGGGTCATCGGTGCCCGCCCATGCGGAACAATGGCCGCCATGGCCTACGCACCCTCCGTCTCCAACTCGATCACCGTCCGCCTCGAGCTCCCTGCCAGGGCGACCGCCGTGAGCGAGCTGACCTCGGCGGTGGAGAAGGAGGGCGGCATGGTCACGGCGGTCGACATCGCCGAGTCCGGTGCCGAGCGGCTGCGCACCGACCTGACGATCGCCACCTGGGGCGAGGCGCACGCGCAGCAGATCGTCGACGCGATGCGCACCGTGCGTGGCGTCGAGATCGGCAAGGTCAGCGACCGCACCTTCCTGATGCACCTGGGCGGCAAGCTGAGCGTCGAGTCCAAGCAGCCGATCCGCAACCGGGACGACCTGTCCATGGTCTACACCCCCGGTGTCGCGCGGGTCTGCCAGGCCATCGTCGACAACCCCGAGGACGCCCGCCGCCTGACCATCAAGCGCAACACCGTGGCCGTGGTCACCGACGGCACCGCAGTCCTGGGGATGGGGGACATCGGCCCGCTCGCCGCGATGCCGGTCATGGAGGGCAAGGCCGCGCTGTTCAAGCGCTTCGCCGACGTCGACGCCTTCCCGATCGTGCTGGACACCAAGGACGCCGACGAGATCGTCCGGATCGTCAAGGCCATCTCGCCCGGCTTCGCCGGGATCAACCTGGAGGACATCTCCGCCCCCCGCTGCTTCTACATCGAGCGCCGGCTGCGGGAGGAGCTCGACATCCCGGTCTTCCACGACGACCAACACGGCACCGCGATCGTCGTCCTGGCTGCCCTGCGCAACGCCCTGCGGGTGGTCGGCAAGGAGCTGGCGGACGTCAAGATCGTGCTGTCCGGCGCCGGCGCCGCCGGGTCGGCCATCCTCCGCCTGCTCCTGCTCGCGGGGGCTACCGACGTCGTCGTCTCGGACGTGCACGGGGTGCTGCACTCCGAGCGTGCGGACATCGCCCGCGGCGACAACGCGAACATGGCGTGGATCGCGACGCAGACCAACCGCGGCGGGCTGAAGGGGACCCTGCAGGAGGCGCTGGTCGGGGCCGACGTGTTCATCGGGGTCTCGGCGGGTGGCATCCTCACCGGCGGCGACATCGCGACCATGGCCCAGGACGCGATCGTCTTCGCGATGGCCAACCCGCAGCCGGAGGTGGACCCCGCGGAGGCGGCCGAGCACGCCACGGTCGTCGCGACCGGGCGCAGCGACTTCGCCAACCAGATCAACAACGTGCTGGTCTTCCCCGGCGTCTTCCGGGGTCTGATGGACGCCCAGACCGACCACATCAGCGACGAGATGCTGCTGGCCGCGGCGGTCGCCCTCTCGGACGTCGTCGGCGCCGAGGAGCGCAACCCCACCTACATCATCCCCAGCGTGTTCAACCCCAAGGTCAGCAAGGCGGTGGCGCAAGCTGTCGAGAAGGTCGCCCGGGAACGTGCCCGAACAGCCTCCTGAGCGGGTGGTAGCACCCTGGCGGACGCCGGCATGGCTCCTGCTGGTGGCGCTGCTGGCCGCCCAGGTGTGGGTGCTCTACCTGCTGGTCCCGGGGGAGGGGGAACCGTACTTCGCGCACCAGGACAAGGTGGGCCACGCCCTGCTCTTCGGCGTGCCCTTCGCCCTGGCGCTGCTGCTGCGCTCCCGACCGGCCGCCCTCGGCCTGCTCCTGCACGCCCTCGCGAGCGAACCGCTCCAGGCCATGGTCACCACCACCCGCATGGTGGACCCGTGGGACACGGCAGCCAACCTGGTCGGGATCGTGGGTGCGGCCCTGGCGGTCGGACTCCTCCGCCGGGCCTCCACCAGGTCGGCCTCCGGTGAGCCCGAAGCGGTGGGAGTGCCCCGGTGACTGCCGACGGGGGCCCGGGCTCACTCGCGGGTCAGCTGCTGGTCGCGACCCCGGCGACCGGGGCGTTCTTCCACCGTTCGGTGGTGCTGATGCTGCACCACGACGAGGACGGAGCGACGGGGATCACGCTCAACAAGCCGATGGCCGCTGAGGTGTCCGCCGTGCTGCCCGAGTGGCAGCCGCACGTGACCCCCCCGGGGGTGCTCTTCCAGGGCGGCCCCGTGCAGATGGACTCCGCGATGGGGCTGGTGAGCGTGCCCGGCGGTGAGGCGGCCCAGACCGAGGCGCTGGGGATCGCGATGCTGTTCGGCGGCCTGGCGCTGGTCGACCTGGACGCCCCGCCTCCGGTGGTGGTGCCCGAGCTCGCCGGGCTGCGGATCTTCGTGGGGTATGCCGGGTGGGGTGCCGGGCAGCTCGAGGCGGAGCTGATCGAGGGTGCCTGGTATGTCGTGGAGCGGGATTCTCGGGACCCCTTCCACGAGTCCTCGGACCTGTGGCGCGAGGTGCTGGTGCGGCAGCGCAACTCGCTGTCGCTGGTGGCCAACTACACGATGCACCCCGAGCAGAACTGAGCTGGGCCCCCACGCAGGACCAGGCTCGCCCGGGCCGCGCAGGTAGACTTGGCGCATGTCGCCACACCGCTCGTTGACCATGTCGCAGGAGCCCCTGGACGCCCCCGAGGCCCCCAGCGGACCGTCCACGCAGACGGCCGTCCTGGAGCGCGAGGACACGCGCACCGACACCCGGTTGGGTGAGCCCGGTGACCACGAGCGCTTCGCGCACTACGTGCGCAAGGAGAAGATCATGGAGAGCGCCCTGTCCGGCGATCCCGTGGTCGCGCTGTGCGGCAAGATCTGGGTCCCGGGCCGCGACCCGAACAAGTTCCCGGTCTGCCCCACGTGCAAGGAGATCTACGAGGGGCTCAAGGCTCCGCAGGACGGCGGGGAGTAGGCGCCGGGGCGACCCACGACCCACCCGACCACCGGTCTGAGGGACCGGCTCAGCCTGGGCCAGCCTCACGGCATACGGGGGCGGCGCGCGGGCGACCAGCGGCTTTGGAGGGGCGGTCGGGAAGTGTCCCCGGCAACTCGTATCCTGATCCGCGATGTCCACCTCAGCCGCCTCCCATCTCTCCCCGGCCTACCCAGAGCGTGCGGCGTGGGGGACCGCCAGCAAGCTGCGCGCCTGGCAGCAGGCCGCGCTCGACCGTTACCTCGCCGAGACGCCGCGCGACTACCTCGCGGTGGCCACGCCCGGTGCCGGCAAGACCACCTTCGCGCTGAAGGTGGCCACCGAGCTGCTGGACGCCGGCGTGGTCAAGCGGGTCACGGTCGTGGCCCCGACCGAGCACCTGAAGACCCAGTGGGCCGAGGCGGCGGCCCGCGTGGGCATCCACATCGACCCGCGCTTCGCCAACGCCCACGGGCGCCACGGCGGGGACTTCGACGGGGTCGCCGTCACCTACGCCGGCGTGGCCAGCAAGCCGCTCCTGCACCGGGCGCGCACTGAGGCCGCCCCGACCCTGGTGATCCTCGACGAGATCCACCACGGCGGCGACGCGCTGAGCTGGGGTGAGGCGATCCGTGAGGCCTTCGAGCCGGCCACCCGGCGGCTGTCCCTGACGGGCACGCCTTTCCGGTCCGACACCGCGGCGATCCCGTTCGTGCACTACGCCATGGACGGCGACGGGGTGCTGCGCTCGGAGGCGGACTACACCTACGGCTACGCCGAGGCGCTCCGGGACGGTGTCGTCCGGCCGGTCCTGTTCCTGGCCTACGGCGGCAGTATGCGGTGGCGCACCCGCGCGGGGGACGAGATCTCCGCGCAGCTGGGGGAGGCGCTGACCAAGGACCTCAGCAAGCAGGCGTGGCGCACGGCGCTGGACCCCTCGGGCGAGTGGATCCCCACCGTGCTCACGGCCGCCGACAAGCGGCTGACCGAGGTCCGCCGCGGCGTGCCCGACGCGGGCGGACTGGTGATCGCCAGCGACCAGCGGTCCGCACGCGCCTACGCCCGGCAGCTCGCGGAGCTCACCGGGGAGAAGCCCACCGTCGTCCTCTCCGACGACGCAGGGGCCTCCGCCCGGATCGAGGAGTTCGCCGAGGGCGACTCGCGCTGGATGGTCGCCGTGCGGATGGTCTCCGAGGGCGTGGACGTCCCGCGCCTGTGCGTCGGGGTCTACGCCACGTCGACGTCGACGCCGCTCTACTTCGCCCAGGCCATCGGCCGATTCGTCCGGGCGCGACGCCGGGGCGAGACGGCCTCGGTCTTCCTGCCCAGCGTGCAGCTGATCCTCGAGCACGCCGCCTCCATGGAGGTGCAGCGCGACCACGCCCTCAACAAGAAGCGGTCCGACGAGGACGAGCTCGACTGGAGCCCGGAGGAGGACCTGCTGGCGCAGGCCAACGCCGAGGAGCCGGTGATGGACTCCGAGGGCTCCTTCGAGGCGTTGGAGTCCGACGCGCTCTTCGACCACGTGCTCTTCGACGCCGAGCAGTTCGGTCTCGGGGCGGTGCCCGGCAGCCAGGAGGAAGAGGAGTATCTCGGGCTCCCCGGTCTGCTGGAGCCCGACCAGGTCGCGCACGTGCTGCGGGACCGGCAGCGCAAGCAGGTGCGCAACGGCGGGGGCCGCCAGGCCGCCGAGCAGGTGTCCGCGCACCGGGCGCTCGCCGAGCACCGCAAGGAGCTCAACAAGCTCGTCTCGGCCTACGCGCAGAAGACCGGGCAGTCCCACGCCATCGTGCACGCCGAGCTGCGCCGCACCTGTGGCGGCCCCGAGCTCGCGACGGCCAGCAGCGACCAGGTCACCGCCCGGATCGAGACGATCCGACGGTGGTTCGTCGGCCGTCGCTGACCAGCTCACACCGACCCGGGGTGACATCCGGGGCGTGACACTCCGGTCGGTGGTCCGGCCGCGGGTGCCAGCCGTGGCAGGCTAGGGGCATGAATACTCGTGAGGCAGGGTGGTACGACGATCCGCAGGACGCGAACCTCCTGCGGTACTGGGACGGTGTGACGTGGACCGAGCACACCAGCCCGAAGCAGAAGCCGGGGCTGGACCAGGCGGGGGCCGGGCAGTATGGCGGCGGGCCGGGGGCCGCTGACCAGGGTCAGCAGGGCTACGGCCAGCAGGGCTACGGCGCCCCGGGCCAGCAGGGCTATGGCCAGCAGGGCTACGGTCAGCAGCCGGGCCCCTACGGTGCGCAGGGACAGTACGGCGCCCCGCAGCAGGGCCAGCAGACCGACCCCTACGGCCAGCAGCAGGGCGGCTGGGGCCAGCCCATGCCCGGCGGCGGCTCCGCCGCGTGGTCGTCCGGCCCGTCGACCCCCGACGGTCAGCCGCTCGCCGGGTGGGGCCGGCGCTTCGTCGCACGGATCATCGACGGCATCGTGGTCGGTGTGATCGGCCTGCTGCTGGCGCAGTTCGTGACACCGGACCTGATGACCAACTACACGCACTTCATCGAGGACGTCACCGCCGGGCGCGCCACGACGATGCCCGACGATCTGGCCAGCGACTTCCTGAAGTTCGGCCTGATGCTCGCCGTGGTCGGTCTCGTCTACGAGGCCGTGATGCTCAAGATGCTCGGCGCCACGGTCGGCAAGCTGGCCCTGGGGCTGCGGGTGCGCCTGCGCGAGCAGGACGGTCCGCTGTCCTGGGCGACCGCCGGCATCCGCGCCCTGGTGTGGCACGGACCGAACCTGCTCTCCGGCATCCAGTCGCTGAGCTTCGTCACCGGGCTGTTCGGCATCCTCAACGGTCTCTGGCCGCTGTGGGACAAGAACAAGCAGTCCCTGAACGACAAGTTCGCCAAGACCAACGTGGTCAAGAAGCGCTCCTGAACCACCTCTGCGGCACCCCGGGGCGATCCAAGACCCGGGGTGCCGTCGTGTCCGGGCCGTGCGCGGCCGGCGTTCAGATCGCCGGGTGGATCGTGCCGCTGACCTCGCCCAGCCCGATGACCGAGCCGTCCGGGCCGGGCGCCGTGGCGGTGATCGTCACCGTGTCGCCGTCCTCCAGGAACGCGCGCGTGGAGCCGTCGCCGAGGGTCAGCGGCTCGGTGCCGTTCCAGGTCAGCTCGAGCAGGGAGCCGCGCTGCTCCCGCTCGGGTCCGGACACCGTGCCCGAGGCGAAGAGGTCGCCGTCCGACAGGCGCGCCCCATTCACCGTCAGGTGCGCGAGCATCTGCGCCGGCGACCAGTACATCGTGCGGTAGGGCGGGCGGGAGACCACCTCCCCGTTCAGTCGCACCTCCATCGAGATCTCCAGGCCGTATGCCGTGCCCTCGGCCCCGCGCAGATAGTCCAGGGGGACCGGGTCCTGGGTGGGTAGCGGCACCCGCGCCTCCCCGAGCGCGGCCAGCGGCGTGACCCAGGCCGCGACCGAGCTGGCGAAGGACTTGCCCAGGAACGGGCCGAGCGGGACGTACTCCCAGGCCTGGAGGTCGCGGGCGGACCAGTCGTTGAACAGCGCGACGCCGAACAGGTGCGCGTCCGCCTGCTCGATCGGGACCCGCTCGCCCAGCGCCGTGGCGCCCCCGACGACGAACCCGAGCTCGCACTCGATGTCGAGCCTCTGGCTGGGCCCGAAGGTCGGGGCCGGGTCGGTCGGGGCCTTGCGCTGACCCGAGGGCCGCACGATGTCGGTCCCCGAGACCACGATGGTGGACGAGCGGCCGTGGTAGCCGATGGGCAGGTGCTTCCAGTTCGGCGTCAGCGGGGCGCCGTCGGGCCGGAAGATGCGCCCGACGTTGGTGGCGTGGTGCTCGCTGGCGTAGAAGTCGACGTAGTCGGCGACGGCGACCGGCAGGTGCAGGGTGACGTCGGGCAGGGCATCAAGGTGCGGGCGCACCTCGCCGGCCCGGGCCGGGTCGGTGAGCAGCGCGGCGAGCCAGGCGCGCACGCTCGCCCAGGTGGCCGGGCCCGCGGCCAGCAGCGGGTTCAGGGTCGGGCCCGCGACGGCGGGGGCCCAGTCGACCCCGGCGTCCGCCGCGGCGGCGCCCAGGTCGAGCACCTGGTCGCCGATCCGCACTCCGACCCGGCGGCTGGCGTCGCCGGCGGGGTGGTCGCCGGGGCCGAACACGCCGTACGGGAGGTGGTGCGGTCCGAACGGGTGGCTGGCCGGCAGGTCGAGCCAGGGGGTGTCGGCCACGTCAGGCGTCCTCGTCCTCGGGGGTGGTCTCGGCTGGGTGCTCGGGGCTGGCGGCCGGTGCGAGGAGGGCGAGCGCAGTGAGCTCCCCGATCGGATCGAGCACCCCGCAGCAGCCGTATGACGTGAAGTGCCGGCGCAGGGCCGCCGCCCGGTCGTCGGTCAACTCGCTGGTGCGTCTGGCCAGGTCGCGGGGGTCGGTCTCTGCCAGGGTGGAGATGACGCGCTCGAGGACAGTCGCGCTCTCCGCGTCCGGGGAGGGGTGGGCCGCGGTCGCTCCCGGGCCGGTGGGCGCGGTGCCCCAGACGGAGGCGTCGGCGAGCTCGGTGGCGAGCAGCACGTTGAGCAGCCCGTGCTGGGTCTCCGTGCCGCCGTCCGGGGCGGTGGCACGCGTCGGCGCGGCGTGGTGCAGCCCGCCGGTCAGCTTGAAGGGGAGGCGGTGCCGCACGCACCAGAGGAGGAACGCCCCGAGTGCGGCGGGCTCCGGCAGCGGGGTGTCGGGGGTGGACTGGGTGCGCAACTTCGTCCGCACCGGGTGCCCGTCGGCACGGACCCGGGCGACGTCGTCCAGCTGACCGATGACGGACTCAGGCGGACCGACGATCTCCACGGCGACGGGCAGGCCCCACTCCAGGGCGGCCCGCCATCCGGGGGAGTGGGCCAGCTCCACACCGGTTAGCGCCAGGGACGCCGCGGCCTCGGCGCGCACCCGGCTGACCGCGTCCGCGAGCACCGTGAGCGGCGTGCCGGGACGCGCGACGAGGGCGAGGTCCACCGGAGCCGGCCCGGCGCCGCCGTCCTTCGCGGCAGCAAGGCCGGTGTCACCGGTCACCACGTCGATCAGGGGACCGACGGCCCCGGCGCCGATGAGCAGCGGCCCGACCAGATCGGCATACGGACCGGAGGCCCGCCGGCGGAACTCGGTGACGGCGACGTCAACAGGAGCCAGACCGGGCGGGAAGACGGCGGCGTCGTCAAGGAGGCGGTGGAACAGGGCGGGGGTCGTTGCCGGGGTCACCGTTGACACGTAGGGCACCGTACTGCATGGTGACGGCGCCGCCGGGCGCAGCGTCCGGCACCGGTCGCGGCGGGTAGGCTCGTCGTCAGAACCTCACCCGGACAACGACAGGAACGCCATGGAAACCCTCAGAGACTCGGCCATCTTCATCGTGATCCTGGTGGTCGTGCTGTACGCGTTCTACGCCCTCTTCAAGCGCGAGAGCTGACCCGTCAGGCCGGCGCCACGATCGTGACGCCCGCCGCGCGCATCTCCTCGATGGCGGCCTGCGCCGACTCCGGGGCGACACCGGCGGTCAGCTCCAGCAGCACCGTGGTCTCCAGGTCCAGCGCGGCGGCGTCGAGGGCCGTGGCGCGCACGCAGTGGTCCGTGGCGATGCCGACGACGTCGACCTCGGTGATGTCCCGCTCGCGGAGCCACTCCGCCAGCCCGATCTGCTCCCCGTGGACCTCGGTGCTGCCCTCGAACCCTGAGTAGGCCGCGGCGTACTGCCCCTTGCGGAAGACGGCCTGGACGTGGTCCAGCGCGCCGGCTAGCTCGGGCCGGAACTCGGCCCCGGCCGTCTCGGCCTCGCAGTGCACCGGCCAGCTGTCCACGAAGTCCGGTTCGTCCGACCAGTGGTCGCCCGGGTCGATGTGCCAGTCCGCGGTGGCGACGATCGCGGCATACTCCTGGCCGTGCCGAACCACGTGGTCGCTGACGCCGGCGGCCACCGCCGAGCCGCCCTCGACGGCCAGCGAGCCGCCCTCACAGAAGTCGAGCTGGACGTCCACGATGATCAGTGCCCGGGCCATGACCCCACCGTACTGCGGCGGTCCGCGCGGGGCGGAGGTGCCCGGTGGGGCTCAGTCCTCCTCCACCTCGGTGCGGCTCTGCTCGTCCTCGAAGACCGTGCGGAGAGCGGGGTCCCCGTGGGACAGCCGCAGCCCCTTGGTCGGCAGCTCGGCGAGCGACCGGACGTGATGCTCCCGCGCCGTGTGCGCGTCGGTCGGCACGACCACCTCGCCGCCGCGCACCAGCTGCACGAGCAGGTCTCGGTCGTCTCCGTCGTCCACCGGTGCGATGCCGATGCCGATGCGCTCCTCGTGGGCGACGCCGGTGATGTTGCGGCGGCGCAGCGCGTGCTTGCGCCCGCCCACTGAGGCCTTGCCCTGGCTCTCCTTGGCCACGCCCACCAGGACGCCGTCGGCGTCCTCCCGGGCGACCAGCTTGTAGACCAGGCCGGCCGCCGGGGCCCCGGAGCCGGTCACCACCCGGGTCCCCACGCCATACGCATCGACGGGTGCGGCCTGGAGGGCGGCGATCGCGAACTCGTCCAGGTCGGAGGTGACCACGATGCGGGTGTCGGTCGCGCCCAGGGCGTCCAGCTGCTGGCGGACCTCGTGCGCCTGGGAGACCAGGTCGCCGGAGTCCAGCCGCACGCCGCCCAGCTCCGGACCGGCGAGCTCGACCGCCAGCTCGACGGCGGTGGTGACGTCGTAGGTGTCCACGAGCAGCGTCGTGTCCAGCCCGAGGCTCTCCAGCTGCGAGGCGAAGGCCTCGCGCTCGGAGTCGTGCAGCAGCGTGAAGGAGTGCGCGGCCGTCCCCAGCGTGGGGATCCCGTGGGTGCGGCCGGCCTCCAGGTTGGAGGTGGAGCCGAAGCCCGCGATGTAGGCCGCGCGGGCGGCGGCCACCGCGGCGCCCTCGTGGGTGCGGCGTGACCCCATCTCGATGCAGGGACGATCACCGGCCGTCGCGGTCATCCGGGAGGCCGCCGCGGCCACCGCGCAGTCGTAGTTGAGGATCGAAAGCGCCAGCGTCTCCAGGATCACGCCCTCGGCGAAGGTCGACTCCACGATGAGCAGCGGTGAGCCGGGGAAGTAGCACTCGCCCTCGGCATAGCCCCAGATGTCGCCGCTGAACCGGTAGCCGGCCAGGTAGTCCAGCGTCTGCTCGTTGACTACCCCGGCCTCGCGCAGGAAGGCGAGCTCCTCCTCGCCGAAGGTGAAGTCGGCGAGCGCCTCCAGGAACCGCCCGGTCCCGGCGACCACGCCGTAGCGGCGCCCCTCCGGAAGTCGCCGGGCGAACGCCTCGAAGACGCATCGGCGGTCGGCGCGGCCGCTGGCCAGCGCGGCCTGCACCATGGTCAGCTCGTACTGGTCGGTCAGGAGCGATGTGCGTGGGCGGTTCTGTTCGGTCACCCGCAGCACTCTAGGGCGGAGCGGTCGGCAGGCGGCACCCCATTAGGGTGAGTCGGTGATCCTCGGGGTGCCGCTGTGGGCGTTGGCGGTGATCGCGCTCGCCCTGCTCGTCGGGACGGCCGTGCAGGGACTGGTCGGTCTCGGGCTGGGACTGGTGGGAGCGCCGATCGCGACCCTCGTCGCCCCCGAGCTGATGCCCGGCCTCCTGCTGAGCACCGCGGTGCTGCTGCCGCTGCTGCAGCTGGCGACCCACCGCGAGGAGATCGACTGGCGCGGCCTGGCGTGGGCCCTGCCGGCACGCATCCCGGGAACCGTCGTCGGCGTCTGGCTGGTGGCGATCTTCACCGACCGGCAGCTGGCCGTGGCGGTCGGGGTGATGGTGCTCGTGGCCGTCCTGCTCACCTGGCACACGGTGACCGTGCCGATCACACCCGGCACCCTCGTCGGGGCCGGGGTCATCTCCGGCGTCACGTCGACCGCGACCTCGATCGGCGGCCCACCGATCGCGATCCTCTATCAGCACCGGTCCCCGGTTCAGGTGCGCAGCACGCTGGCGGTGTACTTCGTCCTGGGCGCCGTGTTCAGCCTCGTCGGGCTGGGCGTCAGTGGTCAGCTGGAGGCCCGCGAGGTGTGGCTGGCGGCCCTGTTCGTGCCCTTCCTGCTGGCGGGGCTCTGGCTCGCCCGCCGGGTGGGCCGCCGGGTCCCGCCCACGCGCATCCGCACCGCGATGCTCCTGGTCTGCGCCGCCTCGGCGGCGACGTTGCTCGTGCGCAGCCTGGCGGGGTGACGGCGTGGGGTGATGCGCGGTGGGTGCGACGTGCCCCCGGTCGGCCCGCCGTAGAGTGGGCGCCGTGTCCACCCGCTCATCCACCCCGCCCGGCGGACCGGCCTCGCCCGGACCGCAGGAGGCGGGGCAGGTCGCCGTCCTGGACCGTCCGGAGACGGCCCGCCCCTGGATCACGCTGGTGTGGAACGACCCGGTCAACCTCATGTCCTACGTCTCCTGGGTCTTCCAGACGCACTTCGGCTACCCGAAGGCCAAGGCCGAGCGACTCATGATGCAGGTGCACGAGGAGGGCCGTGCCGTGGTCTCGACCGGGACCCGCGAGAAGATGGAGGCCGACACCGAGGCGATGCACGGCTACGGCCTGTGGGCGACCTTCCAGCAGGACGACTGAGTGGCCACCGCGTTCCGGTCCCGCAAGGGACGGTTCACCTCAACCTGGGAGACCGCCGAGGTGGCCGTCGTCCTGCACCTGCTGCGGCTCACCCACGACTTCGTCGCCCCCGAGCGGGAGGCGACCGGCGACCCGTTCCTGGACCTCGTCGCGGGTCTCGGGGGCACCGTCGACCCCGAGGAGCCCAGCGACCCGGCGCTGCGGCGCCTGCTGCCGCCGGCGCACCACACCGACGCCGAGCAGGCCGCGGAGTTCCGGCGGCTCACCGAGCACACCCTCCGTTCCCGCAAGGCGGCCAACCTGGCGACGGCGATCACGGCGTTGAGCGAGGCTCTGCCGACCGACGGGGACCACGAGCCCGACGAGCCGGTGAAGCTCGCCCTCGACCCCGACCAGGCGAGGGCCCTGACCATGGCCCTGACCGACATACGGCTGATCCTGGGGGAGCGGCTGGGGATGCACACCGAGGAGGACTCCGAGCGGCTCCACGAGGAGTTTGCGCTTGCCCTCCAGGGCGAGGGCGACATGGACCCCGCCACGGTCCAGCAGATGGCCTACTACGACTTCCTCACCTGGGTCCAGGAGTCCCTCACCGGGGCGATGCTGCGGTAAGCGCGGCAAGCGCCCTGTGGACAACCATCGCCCGTATCACCGGTGATACAGCGTCGTGGACGTGATCCCGGTGCGAGACCTGCGCAACCGCAGTGCCGACGTCCTGGCGCGCGGCACGGGCGTTCGGCCGCGTGGCCTCGGCCCTCCGGAGTGCCGGGCGCACACCGGCCGCGCGGGCCTTTGACGCGCTGATCGCCGCGACCGCGGTCGCGCACGGGCTGCCCCTGTTCACCGGCAACCCTCGGGACTTCGAGGGGATCCCCGAGCTGCAGCTGCATCCGGTGGATCGCGTCGGGTCGGCATCGGTCGAGCAGGGGACTCCGCCGCGGACCTGAGGGCTCTGCCGTGCGGATAGGCTCTGCATCGTGAGTGACCAGGCATCCAACCCCAGCACCGAGCCCCTGACCACCGAGCCCCTGACCGACCCGGCCGAGGGCCTCCCCGGCGCCGTCAGGCTGCGCGTCGCGCCGTCCCCGACGGGGGACCCGCACGTCGGCACGGCCTACATGTCGATGTTCGACCTCGCCTTCGCCCGGCAGCAGGGCGGTCGCTTCCTGCTGCGCATCGAGGACACCGACCGGGCCCGGTTCCAGGCCGACAGCGAGCAGCAGATCTACGACACGCTCTCCTGGCTCGGGCTGACCTGGGACGAGGGGCCGGACAAGGGCGGGCCGTGCGCGCCCTACCGCCAGTCCGAGCGCCTGGACACCTACCGGCCGTATGCCGACCGGTTGCTGGAGCAGGGCAACGCCTACCTGTGCTGGTGCTCCGGTGAGCGGCTCGCGCAGATGCGCGAGAAGCAGCAGAAGCTGAAGCAGCCGACCGGCTACGACCGGCTGTGCCACGGCAAGACCCGTGAGGAGCGGGCCGAGCTCCCCGGGTTCAGCGAGACGCCGGTGGTGCGGATGCTCATCCCGGACGAGCCGCCGCTGAGCTTCACCGACCTGGTCCGCGGCGAGGTGTCCGCCCCGCGGCCCGACGACCAGGTGATCGTCAAGGCCGACGGCTTCCCGACCTACCACCTGGCCGTCGTCGTCGACGACCACGAGATGGGGATCACCCACGTCGTGCGCGGCGAGGAGTGGATCTCCAGCACGCCCAAGCACATCCTGCTCTACCAGTGGCTGGACCTGCCCGTGCCGCAGTTCGCCCACATGCCGTTGCTGCGCGATGAGAAGAAGGCCAAGATCTCCAAGCGCAAGAGCCCGTGGGCCCGGCTCACCTGGTTCCAGGAGCAGGGCTACCTGCCCGAGGCGCTGCTCAACTTCCTGGCGCTGCTCGGCTACCCGCCGATCATCGAGGACGACGGCACCGAGCGGGAGATCTTCACCTTCGAGGAGTTCAGCGCCGGCTTCGACTGGGCCAAGGTCAACACGGTCGGCCCGATCTTCAACCTGGACAAGCTCAACTCCCTCAACGGCCACTACATCCGCCAGCTCGAGGTCGGGGAGCTGGCCAGCCGCCTGCTGCCCTACCTGCAGACCGCAGGTGTCCTCTCGGACCAGCCGACGATGCCCGAGCTGGGCCGGCTGAAGTCTCTGGCCGAGCTGGTGCAGACGCGCATCGTCACCCTCACCGACGCGGCGCCGCTGGTCGCCCCGTTCTACACCGCCGACGACGACCTGCCGATCGCCGACGACGCGCGCGAGCAGCTCAAGGACGACGCGGGAGCGGTCCTCGACGCCGCGCTGGCGGCGCTCGAGCCCATCGACGGCGCCATCCCGGACACGCTGGGCGCCCAGCCCGACTGGAACACCGAGCGGATCGAGCAGGCGCTGCGCGAGGCGCTCGTGGAGGGGCTGGGGATCAAGCCCCGCTTCGCCTTCGGGCCGCTGCGCACAGCGGTCTCCGGGCAGCGCGTCTCCCCGCCCCTGTTCGAGTCGATGGAGGTCCTCGGCAAGGCCTCGACGATGGCCCGGCTCTCCCGGCTCCGGGACGAGCTGGCGGGAGGCAAGGGCTGAGCGGAACCGGGTGCGGCGGACCGCCGTCACACGATTGTCGCGTTCGACCACGTCAGGAGTCAGGAGTCGGGTATGGGGGGATGGATCCGGTCAGCCCGGGTGCTCGTCGGGTTGGCGCTGGTCGCGCTGGTGGTCGGGGGTGCTGTCCTCGGTGCCTCGCTCGCCGCCCACCAGAGCGCTCGTGGAGACCTCAACATGCTGCGCGCGGCCAACGCCAATCTCGAGATGACGGTGCAGGCCCGGATCGACGAGGTCCGGGGGCAGCGCAGTCTTTCGCTCACGTCGGCCGATGACGACGCGCTGGCCGAGAAGGTCGACGTCCTGCGGAAGCTGGCCCCGGACACGGCCGGCCCGGGGCTGGAGGAGGTGCTGGCTCTCGACGCGGCCTTTGGGACGCCCGATGAGCCCTCGGCCCCGCTGATGGGGATGGGTCTTGCGCTGGACTCCCTGACCTGGGACACCACGCTGCCGGTCGTCGACCGGATCGAGGCGGCGCAGGCCCGCGTCTGGTGGTCCTTCTGGGTCACCGGGTCGGCCGTCGTGCTGCTGTTGGTCGCCGCCCTGGCACGGCTGCGCCCGACCGAGAGCTGAGACCGGGCCGCTCGCCCCGGCGGGGCGGCCTCCGAGCCTGAGCAGCTCCGCGCTCGCCCTGGCCGGCGCGATTTGGGAAGTCCCTCGTCAGACCGGTAAGGTAGGCGATCGGTCCACCCCCCGGAACTCCTTCGCGGAGCCCTCAGGTGGTACCCCCTTGGGGTATGGTGTAATTGGCAGCACGACTGATTCTGGTTCAGTTAGTCTAGGTTCGAGTCCTGGTACCCCAGCGCTGTTCGCCCGGTCTCGGGCGATTCGGCAGAAACCCCGCCCTTTGGTAAGGTTTCTCCTCGGCTGCCTGGCAGCCGACACCCATGGCCCCGTTGTGTAGCGGCCTAGCACGCCGCCCTCTCAAGGCGGTAGCGCGGGTTCGAATCCCGTCGGGGCTACCCATGGAGAACGGCCCCTCACCTGCAGTGCAGGTGGGGGGCCGTTTCGTGTCTGGTGGCCTCGTGACGTCCGGGGACGTCACGCACGGGTCACTTCAGGACGTCGCGAGCCGCCTTGGTGAAGGCCGTGCTGACCTCGGTGACGAAGTCGGCATGGGTCTTGGCCAGGGCCTGGACCCAGTCGAGCTGGGTGGCGCCGGCGGCCTTCTGCTGGAAGTCGACCAGGCTCTGCAGGGTCTTCTCGTAGGCGTCCAGGGAGACGTTGCCGCTCTGCTTCGCCGCCGTGATCAACTTCTCGTTGAGCTCACGGATGCGGTCGGCGGCCTCCTCGACGTTCGGGGTGAGCGGGGTCTGCTGGTTCTTCTCGGCCATGGTGGCCTCCTTCTGCGGGGTGACGGGACTGGGCCCGGTGCTGGATGCTGTTAGCAATGTTAGCACAATCTCGCTAACGACGGCAAGCTGAAGACCAGCTCGGCCCGCGTACCGGGCCCCGGGCCTGTCCAGGCCCGGTCAGGACGCCTCCGGGCCGTAGTAGCGGAACAGGCCCTGCAGGACGCAGGACGGTTTGTCCTGTCCATCCGCCCGGATGGCACCCTCATAGGCCACCTGGTAGCCGCCCGCCACGGCGGTGACGGTCGTGAAGGTGACCGTCATGCGCAGTGCCGAGCCCACCGGGACCGGCGCGGGGAAACGGACCTTGTCCAGGCCGTAGTTGACCACGCTCGAGGCTCCGGTGACCTCCAGCAGGTCGAAGAGCAGCCGCGAGGCCAGGGAGAGGGTCAGGTAGCCGTGGGCGATGGTCGTGCCGAACGGTCCCGCGGCCGCGCGGGCGGGGTCGGTGTGGATCCACTGGTCGTCCAGGCTGGCCTCGGCGAACTGGTCGATCTGCTGCTGGGTGATGGTGACCGGGTTGCCGGGGCCCAGTGTTCGCCCCTCCAGCCCTTGCAGGTCTCCGAAGGCCACCTGCTCGGGTGCGGATCCGTCGGTCGTGCTCGTCATGTCGTCGTCCTTTCGTCGGGGCCAGGCCCCGGGTGGTCCTTGTGTCGGGCTCAGCCCTGGATGCGGGTCTCGTGGCCGGCCCAGGCCGCGTCCTTGAGCTCGTTCTTGCGGATCTTGCCGGTGGCGGTCTTGGGCAGGTCCTCCACGAAGACGACGGCCTTGGGCGCCTTGAAGGACGCGAGCAGTGTCTTGACGTGGGCGATGAGCTCGGCCTCGTCGGGCTGCTGACCGGCGCGGCAGGTGACGTAGGCCTGGGGGCGCTCGCCCCACCGCTCGTCCGGCACCCCGATGACCGCGACCTCGCTGACGGCCGGGTGGCGCATCAGGGCCTGCTCGATCTCGATGGTGGAGATGTTCTCCCCGCCGGAGATCACCACGTCCTTGGCGCGGTCGACCAGTTGGACGTAGCCGTCGGCGTGCAGCACGCCGAGGTCACCGGAGTGGAACCAGCCGCCGCGGAACGCCTCGGCGGTGGCCTCCTCGTCCTTGAAGTAGCCCTTCATGACGGTGTTGCCGCGCATCACGATCTCACCGATGGTGGCCTGGTCCGCCGGGACGTCGACCAATGGTGCGTCGGGGTCCCCGCCCTCGTCGTGCCGGATCACCCGCAGGTCGTCCGCAGTGGTCATGCCCACGCCCTGCCGGGCCAGGCGCACGGCCAGCTCGGGGGTGGACAGCTCCGCCCACTCCTCCTGCCACTCGCAGGAGGAGTAGGGGCCGTAGGTCTCGGTGAGGCCGAAGACGTGGATCACCGTGACCCCCAGCTCGGTGAAGGTCTCGATGATGGTCGGGCTGGGCGGCGCGCCGGCCGTCGCCACGGACAGCGGTTCGGTCAGCGGCGCGGCCTCCTCGGCGCCGGCCATGATCGACAGGACCGTCGGCGCCCCCGCCATGTGGGTGATCCCCTCGTCGCGGATCAGGCGCCACACGTCCGGTCCGCGCACGGCCCGCAGGCAGACCTGGGTCCCACCGAGGGCGGTGACCGCCCACGCGGAGCACCAGCCGTTGCAGTGGAAGAGCGGCAGGGTCCACAGGTAGCGCGTCTCGGGGACGAATCCCTGGTGCAGGCACTGGCCGAGAGCGTTCAGGTGCGCGCCGCGGTGGGTGTACATCACACCCTTCGGGCGACCCGTGGTGCCGGAGGTGTAGTTGAGCGAGATCGTGGCGGTCTCGTCCTCGACGGTCCACGGCAGTTCGGTGCCCTCACCGGTCGCCCGGAACCGTGACCAGGGGGTGGCCCCGTCGATCTGGGTGTCGGTGCCGTCCTGGGCCGGCAGCGCCACCACCGGGACCCCGGAGGCCCGCAGCATCTCCCCGTGCGTGGCAGCCAGCTCCTCCTCGATGAGCACGAGCCGCGCCTCGGAGTGCTCCAGGATGTAGGCGATCTCCGGCGTGGAGAGCCGGGTGTTGGTCGCCACCAGGACGGCACCGGCGAGGGGCACGGCGAAGTGGGCCATGACCAGCTCGGCCGAGTTCGTGGCCACGTAGACCACGCTCTCGCCCGGTGCGACACCGGCGGCCCGGATAGCACCGGCCACCTGCTGGACCTGCTCGGCCATCTCGGCGTAGCTCAGGGAGCGGGGGCCGTCGATGATGGCCGTCTTGGTGGGGAAGACACCAGCGGAACGCTCCAGGAAGCGCAGCGGGGTCAGGGGGATGTCGAGTCCGGACATGGTGTCTCCTTCGCCGTGGGTGGCCCGAGTTCTACGCAGACCATGCCTGGTGGACGACCGGGTAGCAACCGATTGTGACCAAACCGATGGCTACCATGGGCGCGTGAGCGACTCCGAGGGCTTCCCCCGCACGCTGGGCGCGATGATCCGCCAGCAGCGCGAGCTGGCGGCGCTCCCGATGCGGCAGCTGGCCGCGATGTCCGGCATCTCCGGGCCCTACCTCTCCCAGATCGAGAACGGCCTGCGCGCACCGAGCGAGCAGGTCCTGCGCAGCATCGCCAAGACCCTGGGCGTGCCCGCCGAGGACCTGCTCGGCGAGTCCGACGGGGGAGAGGACGAGGCCGAGGAGGCCCTGCGGTCGATGCGGGAGGTCGTGCGGGCGGACCCCACCCTCACCGCCGGACAGCGCCGTGCCCTGCTCGAGGTCTACCGCTCGATGGTCGCCGCCACCCAGGCCGAGCAGCAGGGCGGCTCGGCGGGCTGACGGAGGGCGACGAGGGCGCGCGTGAGCCGCCCTTTTCCAGGTGCTTGAGCGGCCCTGTCCAGGTGCCGGACGGCGACCTCCGCCGAGCTGCCGAGCCCTCAGCCGGCCGAGCCCGGCTTGGCGCGACCTCCGGCGAGGCCCTCTCGCGGCAGGTCGCCCGGGTCGGCGACGACCGCACGGAAGTAGGTGCCCGGTCGGAACCGCGGGCTCTTGGTCCCCGCGATGGGGACGCTCTGTCCGGTCCGGGGGTTGCGCCCCGTGCGCGGTGCCCGCTCGGCGCGCTCGAAGGTCCCGAAACCAGTGATCCCGACGTTGCCGCCGGCCGCCACCTCGCGGATGACCACGTCCACCAGAGCCTCGACGGCCAGGGTGGCTTCCCGGCGACTTCCCAACCGGGTGCTCAGTCGATCAATCAGCTCTGCCTTATTCACCGGTGTGCTCCGATCCGTCGCTGCGGTCAGGACCAGATTCACACTACGGGACAGGAGGACTCGCGCAACAGGACGAGCGGGGTGTCACCGAATCGCCTGGTCAGCCCCGATACCGACGATCCACAGCCGCTCCACGAGGGTGCCTGCCGCCTCGGGGTCGCCGGAGACCTCGATGGACAGCCGCTGCCCTACGCGCAGGTGCCGCAGGCCGCTCGCCGCGAAGGCCTCCGCGGTGAAGGGCACCACCTTGCCGGTGTCCAGGATGACGCTGCCGCTGGTGGTCGCCGGGTCGAAGGTGTGGAGGCTGGCCTGCATGTGGTCAGCCTAGTTCGCCGTCGCGGCGGACCCGGTGTCCCCGGCGAGCAGTTCAGCGGTGTGCCGCCCCACGCCGAGGTCCAACGCGACCCGCAGGTCGGCGAGGTCGTCGACGTCCCGGCGGAGCCGGGGCAGGTCGGGCGTCAGGAGCGCGGCCGACTCCCCGTGACGTGCCGCGGACCCCGGTCCGAATCCGGGTTCCAGCCGTATGCCGGGCGCCGCGGTCAGCAGGACCGTGCCGGTCCCGTCGTGGTCCGGCACGAGCGCCCGCGGGTGGTCGGCGCACTGGGCCAGGGCGGTGACCAGGTCCTCGGGCCGCAGAGCGGGCAGGTCACCCAGGAGGACGGCGACGCCCGGAGCGTCCGGGCCGGGGACGTTCGGGTCGGGGGCGGTGCCAGCGGGGGACAGGGCGACCCGGATGCCTGCCGTGATGGCGGCGTTCAGGCCCGTGCCGGGGTCGGCCACCACCCGGCAGCCGAGGGCGGCGGCCGCCGGCGCCACCACCTCGTCGGAGGTGACGGTGACGACGTCGCCGGGGGCGAGCGCACGGCATACGGCCTCGAGGGTGTCCAGGGCGATCGCCCGGGCCAGCTCGGGACGGGACAGGGGCGCGGGCGCGCGGAGCCGGGTCTTGGCCCGCTGGGCCTGCTTGACCGGGACGACCAGGCGCCAGCGGAACGACTCGGACACCGCCCCAGTATGCCGGGCGCACGCCGCGTGCACCGCACCCCGAGCGGCATCAGGTGACAAGATGTGGGCGTGGAACCGCAGCCGCTTCGCACGAAGACGCCCCTGGCCTACCGCGGGGTGATCGCCACCCTCCGGCCGCCCCTGGCCCGACTGACCCGGCAGGAGTGGAGCGGCGGCGAGAACCTGCCCACCTCGGGCGGGTTCATCGTCGCGGGGAACCACATCTCCGAGATCGACCCGTTCATGGTGGCGCACTACCTGGTCAACCACGGCTGGGCGCCGCGCTTCCTGGCCAAGTCCGGCCTGTTCGACGTCCCCGTGCTCGGTCGTGCCCTGCGCGGGCTGGGGCAGGTGCCGGTCTACCGGGGGACCCGGCAGGCCTCCGACTCCCTGCGGGACGCCGCGGCGGCTGTCGAGAACGGCGACTGCGTCGTGATCATGCCGGAGGGGACCCTGACCCGGGATCCCGGACTGTGGCCGATGAAGGCCAAGAGTGGCGTCGGTCGACTGGCCCTGATGACTGAGGCGCCGGTCATCCCGATCGCGCAGTGGGGCGTCCAGAACCTCTTCGCCCCGTATGCACGACG
>Ga0123332_1000465_pt1 | contig 40627 bp, 33 predicted proteins | sample BioC12SIPDNA_4_FD_89958 | JGI IMG/M metagenome (GOLD analysis project Ga0123332, IMG submission 89958) | Anaerobic biogas reactor microbial communites from Washington, USA - Biogas_R2_A C12 SIP DNA | ecosystem: Engineered > Bioreactor > Anaerobic > Unclassified | place: Washington, USA... | reverse complement strand
GCCCGAAGCACATCGAGCTCTGACATGACCAGCAGATGCCGTCCGCCCAGCTCCCAGCTTTCGCCCGCATAGCGGGCCATGTTCTGCTCCGGTGAGGTGGCGAGCCGCGCCCAGGGGAGTGCCGCGTAACGCTTCCGCAGACCGGCGATATCCGCGCCCTCTGCCCCGTTGTCGACATGATCACGGGGGTCGAAGGTGTACATGACATAGCCGGCACTCACACATTGGTCGATGTCCTGAGTGGTTTTCAAGTGATCGGCGTCCGCGCCGTATCCCGAGCGCCACCCCTCCTGCATGACTCCCCACATCGCGTCATCCAGGACCTGCTCCGGTGTGCGCTCCGTGCGCTCCATCTCGCGAATCGACTGCTGGGCGAACACCGGCATGATTCCGGGCACCCTTCGCACAGCCCTCACGTGCCCCGGAGTTGCGAGTCCGAGCCTATCGCCCAGGCCAGCGCCCGTGCGCGTGCCCAGGCGCACGGGTGAGCAGAACGGGAGCAGTTCGCGAATCCGCACCGCGCTGGCGTGATCCGTCGGACCCTGGCCGAGCCAGGCGGCTCTGCCACGCCAATGCACCGGTCGCATGGCCAACGGCAGGCCAAGAGGTTCGCTATCTGCATTCAGGAGGCAGAGCAGCGGCCCCGCTGGCCCTCGCGCGAGAAACGGCAGGGCATCACCAATCTGGTTAAGAGAAGCCGAATAGACTGCACTCTGTATCAATACAGAGAGGTCGGCGGCGGTCGCAGCGCGCACATTTTCGGGCACAGGTAAGGTATCCATCTGGTCTTTCTAGCCGATCTGCCCTGGCTCAACGGTGACTGGCCGCAGCGTACATACCACGGAGCCGGCTGTCAACGAGTCTTGGCAGGCCGCGCGGCACAACCAGCCTCTTGATCCCCGTCACAGCCGATTGCCAGGGGCACCGGGCGCAATGTGCCCCCGTCAGCAGAATGCAAAGAGATGCCCCACAGTTCTCTTAGCTGCAGCCGGTTCACTCCCTGGGGCTGGCCCCCGGATGCCCGGCCCCTCAGATGTCCGCAACGCCCCCATCGGGCCAGAAGGAGCTCTGGTAGTCGCGCGGCTCGTAGGCGAGCTCGGCGATCGCCTCCTCGTCCAGCTCAACGCCCAGGCCGGGAGCCTCCGGGATCGCGACATATCCGCCGTCAATTTGCAGGGGCTCGCGGATGACCCGATCCCGCCAGGGCTGGTTCTCCGCGTATTCCAGGATCGTAAAGCCCGGCAGGCAAGCAGCCAACTGCAACGATGCGGCGGTCGCCACCGGGCCGTTCGGGTTGTGTGGAGCCGTGCGCACATAGTACGTCTCTGCCATGGCGGCGATCTTGAGCGTCTCCAAGATGCCTCCATCGTGGCATACGTCCGGCTGAACAACGTCCACGTACTGCCTCTCGAGCAACTCCCGGAATCCCCACTTGGTGAACAGGCGCTCACCTGTGGCCAGCGGCACGCCGGTCTGCGACGCCGCTACTCGCTGCAGGGCATCGATGTTCTCTGGCGGAACCGGCTCCTCGAGAAACATCAGGTCCCAGACGGAAAGGACGGTCATCAGGCGGGTAGCCTGGCCCGGCGTAAGCCTGCCGTGGGCATCCATCATGACAAGGACTTCAGATCCCACAGCGGCCCTCAGGGCTCCCAGGCGGGCATCGATATCATCCAGCCATTGCCGCTCCGTCGCATAGTTCTCCGGGCCGGGACAGCCGATCTTGAGCGCTTTCCAACCGGCGCCCACCAGGTCCGAAGCGCGCAGGGCCAGTTCCTCCGAGTTTTTCCCGTTGCAGTGCGTATAGAGCTGGATGCGATCGCGACAGGCGCCTCCCAGCAGGCGGTACACCGGCACCCCCAGATCCTTTCCGGCGATGTCCCAGAGGGCCTGTTCGATACCGCTCAGTGCGCTGTTGAGCACGATGCCGCCACGCCAAAAGCCATGCCGGTACAGGATCTGCCAGTTGTGCTCAATCCGGCGCGGATCCAGGCCGATCAACTGGCGCGCAAGATCCTGCACGGCGGAGCATACAGCCTGTTCCTTGCCCTCCACGCTGGCCTCGCCGACACCGGTGAGGCCAGCATCGGTGTGCACGCGGACAAAGACCCAGGTCTGACGGCCGCCAAAGGCCATCAACGTATCGACGGACGTGATCTTCATCTGGGATCCTCCTCTCGACCCTGGAGTATTTCTAGCGCTCCGGTTGCGCCGCGTCAAGGCGGGGAGCGCTCAGCCCTCCCCCAGCGCGGTTGTCTCCCATACCGGGTTACCCTATAATCCTGTGGATTCGGAAAAGGAGCACCAGCGGATATGTCCAACTCGCCGGCCATCGATTACGACTATCTACAGGATTGCCTGTGCGCCCTTCTACAGGTGCCGAGCCCGACGGGATATCATCTCGAGGTCATGGATTGGCTGGTTAGCCAGATCCAGGGACTGCACGTTCCTGGGCTCGAGCTGAGCCGGACGAACAAGGGGGCACTGCTGGTTACAGTGCCCGGACAGCATAGTGGTTGCCCGAGGGCTCTCTCAGGTCACGTTGACACGTTGGGAGCGATGGTGCGAGAGGTCAAGAGCAACGGCCGGCTCCTGCTGACCCAACTGGGGGGCTATGCCTGGAATGCCATCGAGAACGAGAATGTGACCGTGCTTTCGACGCGTCTCCGCGTGCGCTTGCGTGGAACCGTCCAGACGATCCATCCCAGCGTGCATACCAGCTCAGAGGCAGAGGATGGCAAGCGTGTGGAGGACGCCATGGAGGTGCGCCTCGACGCCAGGACCTCAAGCGCGCTAGAGACACGTGCTCTGGGGATCGAAGTGGGAGACTTTGTCTTTCTGGATCCGCGTCTTGAGGTGACCGATACCGGTTATGTAAAGAGTCGTCATCTCGACGATAAGGCCGGTGTGGCTGTGATGCTGGCCGTGCTGCAGTCCCTGGCGACGGCTGCGCTGCGCCCGGCCGTACGCACGAGCTTTTTCTTCAGCAACTACGAGGAAGTCGGACATGGGGCCTCCGCCGGAATGCCGCGCGATCTGGAGGAACTGCTCGTGATCGATATGGCGGCTGGCACGACGGGCGAGCATCAGAACTCGGACGAATACTCTGTGGGCATCTGCGCCAAGGATTCATCCGGTCCGTACGATCTCGCCATGCGCCTCGCTCTAGCGGAGTTGGCCGTGAGCGAACGGATTCCGTACCGCATCGATACCTATCCGCACTATGGTTCTGACGGCAGCGCACTGCTGCGAGCCGGTGCGGATGTGCGTGTAGGCCTGATCGGCCCTGGCGTGGACGCGAGCCACGCCTACGAGCGAACTCACCGAGACAGTCTGTTGGCGACGGCCCGGCTGGCGTTGGCCTATTCATTGAGCGCTCCTGCGGCGCGTTAAGAAAGGTAACGATAGAGTTGACCACCAAAATCGCCTACTTTGACTGCTTCTCGGGAGCCGCCGGGAACATGCTCCTGGGAGCCCTGCTGGATGCCGGCTATTCGCTGGAGTCTCTCCGAGCCGGACTCGCGACTCTGGGCATCGACGGTTACGATCTGGTGCAGCGCTCGGTTCAGCAGCACGGCATCACCGGTACGCTATTTGACGTCATCGATCGGGCTGGAGAGCGCCCCGTCCGGAATCTGCCCCTCATTCGGAGCATACTGGAGCATGCCAAGCTCCCGGATGGCGTCGCTCAGAAGAGCCTTCAAGTGTTCACTCGCCTGGGCGAGGCCGAGGCGCGCATCCACGGGATGGGTCTGGATGAGGTCCATTTTCACGAAGTGGGCGCCATCGATACCCTTGTGGACATCGTCGGCTTTTGCCTGGCACTGGACGAGATGGGCATTGAGGAGCTTTACGCTTCGCCGCTCCCGCTTGGCAGCGGAACCGTTCGCACCGAGCACGGGTTGCTGCCCGTTCCGGCTCCCGCGACGCTGGCGCTCATCGCAGAGGTAGGCGTGCCGACGGTTCCACTGGACTCTGGTTCGGAGATGGTTACCCCAACCGGGGCCGCCCTGCTGACCACTCTCGCAACCTTTGAGAGGCCAGCGATGCGGATCCAGTCCGTCGGGTATGGGTTTGGGAGCAAGGAATTCCCGTGGGCGAACATGGTTCGCGTTTGGGTTGGTGAGGCTTCGCCAGCCAGCGGGCGCCGTGTGCCACAGGCGATGCAGCACACTGATCACACTGGCCCGCATGATCATGCCCACCCTCACGTTCACCCTCACGCACATCCTCATGAGCATCCTCATGAGCATCCTCATGAGCACCCGCATGGGCATGATCATCCGCACGCCACAGGCCACGAGCATCCGCATAGCCATGCACACGAGGACGAGTCGGGGACGGGTGAAGGCTCTGTCGGCAAGCACATCTAGCCCTCGCCTGCAGGGCACTGGAGCAAGCCGCGATGCGCATCGTCGCGCTAGAGCCGTACTACACGGGGTCACACCGCGATTGGCTGGACGGGTACGTCCGCGAAAGCGCCCATGAGGTCGTCGCGCTGACTCTGCCCGGCCAGTTCTGGAAGTGGCGGATGCATGGGGGCGCGGTGACGCTCGCCCGCCGTTTGAGGGAGGCGCGCGAGCGCCCCGATCTGCTGCTCGCCACCGACATGCTCGATCTCTCGACCTTCCTGGCCCTCACGCGCGACCGGACACACGCGCTCCCTGTGGCGCTGTATATGCACGAGAACCAGCTGACCTACCCGCTGCGCCCGGGAGAGAAGCGGGATCTGCACTATGGCTTTATCAACTACGCCTCCATGCTCTGCGCAGACGCGATCCTCTTCAACTCTGCCTATCATCTCGAATCCTGGTTTGAGGAACTGCCGCGTCTGCTCAAGCACTACCCCGACTACACAGAGATGGAGACCGTTCAAGCGCTGAGGGAGCGATCCCGGGTGTTTCCCGTGGGCATGGATCTACGCTGGCTGGACCGGTGTCGCCCAGAGCAACGGCGCCAGGGGCCCCTGCTGATCCTCTGGAACCACCGCTGGGAGTATGACAAGGCTCCGGAGATGTTCACAAGAGCGCTCTATGCTCTCGCAGATCGCGACGTAAGCTTTGAGGTGGCACTTCTTGGCGAGCACTTTGTCTCAGAGCCCGCCGTGTTTGCGGAGGCACGCGAGCGGCTGGGGCACCGCATCGTGCAGTACGGGTATACGCCCTCTCGTGAAGACTATGCGCGATGGCTTTGGGATGCGGATGTGGTGGTCAGCACGGCGCGGCACGAGTTCTTTGGCGTCGCCGTAGCCGAGGCCCTATATTGCGGCTGCTTCCCGATTCTGCCCAACCGTCTCACCTATCCGCAGTTCATCCCAGAGCCGGACCGTGGCCTTTGCCTGTACCGAACGCTGGCCGAACTGGCAGATCGGCTCGCCTGGGCGGCCCAGAACCTCGAGTTGGTGCGTGCTCGCAGCTGGCGTTCATCCGTAAGCGTGTATGACTGGGGGGCGCTGGCTCCCTCTCTGGATACCACGCTCGCGGCGCTGGCGCCGGCCACAGGCGACGTCACCGCCTAGTCTGCGAACAGCAAAACGCCAAAACGCGCCGGGGTGTGAAAGTCGATCAGGCCCGGTGCAGACCAGGCGGAGTACTCATCGCCGCTCGGGCTGCGATCGATCCGGTACAGGTTGATCCGCCACTGGTCGCCGGGCTGTGGGGGCAGGTGCGGGGCCATCTCGAGATCCACCATGGGGAGCGCGATCTCCACAGTCCAACTTCTGTCTGCCGTGCCCCGTTGCCAGGGATCGCCGTCTACCGCGACGGCCGTGCAAAGCCCGGCAGAGTCCCAGTCACGCAGCCCTCGCCGGCGGCCGTCACGGCAGAGCATAAAGAGATCCAGTACCGCATTAAGAGGGCTGACCTCGATCTCCACATAGGCCGTGCCGCAGCATGCCGCGTCCACAAAGACCTCGACGACCTCCTGCTCGTAGATGTCCTGATCGCGCTCCTCGGTCACTCCCCAGATGTCTTCGTCTTGGCACTCAAAGCCAACGTACAGAAAGGCGTCATCCCATAGGAGGCGCACCATGGTCGCCTGCCGCGTACGCTCTCCACTATCGGCCGTCAGCAGCGAAACGGGCTCTGCCTGCACCCAGGCGCGCTCATCGAGACGGCCGTCGATGCGAATCGGGCTCTGTGCCCTGTGGCAAGTGTATGCAGGCAATGGCCCCATGTGGCTCCCTTCTTCCCTGTTGCCTGGCCAGATCATACCCGTCAGGAGAGTCGCTGCAAGGGTTGACGGGTTGCGGAGTTCTGGCGTAGTGTGGTCCGGAAAGCGGTGCGACGTGCGGCCTGCCATTTCTAGAGGGCGCGCCCGCTGGCCGAGGCGCAGGGAATGATTGCAGATACCAGGTTAGCCCGTTCAAGAAGATATCCGAGGAGCATAGTGAAGATCGTCGAGGCAGAGATCTACGATGCCAGCCCGGCAGGGAATGCCCAGGGGCTGAGCCTGGTTCTGCTGCGCCTCCGAACAGACAACGGCATCGATGGCCTGGGCGAGGTGGCGCTGGCCTACGGTACGGGCAGTGCCGCCGGATCGGCGATGCTGCGCCAACTGGTGGAGAGATACATCATCGGTGCGGACCCTACCCGCATTGAGCAACTCTGGCAGCGCATGCTGCGCGAGACTTTCTGGGGCCTGGGCGGTGGGCCGGTCGTGTATGGCGGGATGAGCGCGATCGATGTGGCTCTGTGGGATATCAAGGGCAAGATGCTCGGCGTGCCGGTGTACGAGTTGCTGGGGGGCAAGGTTCGGGACCGTGTAAGGCTGTATGCGAATGGCTGGTCGAACCTTGCAGGGCCCGATGGCCGCCCGCAGATCTGCACACCGCAGGAGTACGCCCAGGGTGTTCGACGTGTGCTCGATGATGGCTATGGTGCCCTCAAGTTCGATCCCTTTTACATCAGCGCGGATCGCAGGCGCTGGACGCCATCGCCGGTGCTGGACAAGGTGGCCATGGATCTGGCCGAGGCCAGGGTTCAGGCCGTGCGTGAAGCGGCTGGCCCAGATGTCGAGATCTGCATCGAGGTACATGGTGTGCTCGGAGTCACTTCCGCGATCGAGATGGGCCGTCGTCTGGTGCCTTACCGGCCCATGTTCTACGAAGAGCCCGTGCATGCTCTGAATGTGGATGCCATGCTCAAGGTCGCGCGTAACGTGCCGATAGCCATCGCCGCCGGCGAGCGGCTCTACACGCGGTTTGGGTTCCGCCAGTATGTCGAGAGACAGGCGCTGGATATCGTTCAGCCCGATATCAGCCTGGCCGGCGGCCTGACGGAAGCGAAAAAGATCTCTGACTATGCAGACGTGTATGGCATACACGTGCAGCCGCACCTGTGTGCCGGGCCGGTTCATACGGCGGCCTGCATCCAGCTGGATGCGTGTATCCCCAACTTTATCATCCAGGAGTGGCGACCCTATGCCGGTGATTTGTTGCTCGATCTCGTGAACGAGCCGCTCGACGGGCGGGCTGAGGGCGGCTATGTGGCCGTTCCCGATACACCCGGTCTGGGAGTCACGTTGAACGAGGCCGCAGCCTCGGAGCACCCCTGTGTGCGTATCGGCGTGCGCGACGTCTAGCTGTGGGAGCTGCTGCCAGCCCAACCAGAGCAGGCAGCTGGTCGAACGGCCTTTGTGGGTGCACGGGTCAGAGGGAGGATGAGATGAAGATCACCGCTGTAGACATCTATGATGTGGCCATGGGGTTTGGATGGAACCCAATCCTGCTGCGCGTCCTCACGGATGAGGGCATCGAAGGCGTCGGCGAGGTTTCCCTCGCCTACGGCGCGGGCAGCCTAGCAGCCGTGGGCATGCTCAGGCAACTGGCGGAGCGATATCTGCTCGGCGCAGATCCCATGCGGATCGAAGACATGTGGAACCGCCTGTTCCGGGGCACCTTCTGGGGCCAGGGCGGTGGCCCGGTGCTCTATGGGGCGATGAGCGGCATAGATGCCGCGCTCTGGGACATAAAGGGCAAGGCATACGGCGTACCGGTCTATGAGCTCATGGGCGGCAAGGTAAACGACAAGCTGCGCGTGTACGCCAACGGTTGGTACGTGACCATGACCTCTCGAGAGCGGAGGACCTGTGATGCCCCCGAGGAGTACGCTCAGGAGGCACTACGGGTCGTGGGCGATGGATTCACGGCCCTCAAGTTCGATCCCTTCATGTGCCTGGATGGGAGCAGCTCGCGGCTGCCCGACCGCGTGCTTCCCAAGCACGTCGCAGATCTGGCCTACGCGCGGGTCGCGGCGGTCCGCGAGGCCGTGGGGCCGGACATCGACATCCTCATCGAGGTGCACGGCAACCTGGGGACGACCGCCGCCATAGAGATGGGCCGGCGCTTTGAGGATCTCAAGCCCTACTTTTACGAAGAGCCGGTGGACGCGATGAACGTGGACGCGATGCTCAAGGTGTCGCAGAACGTGCGCATCCCGATCGCGGCCGGGGAGCGACTGTACACCCGCTACGGCTTTCGGCAGTACATCGAGAAGCAGGTGCTGGACATACTCCAGCCCGATATGGGCCTGGCCGGCGGGCTGACCGAGGTCAAAAAGATCGCGTCATACGCCGAGACGTACGACATGCACATGCAGCCGCACAACTGCGCCGGGCCGGTGTCCACGGCCATGGCTGTCCAGCTTGACACGTGTATCACGAACTTTGTCATTCAGGAGTGGTTCCCGTACCAGGATAGCCTGCTCTACAACCTCGTCGAGGACGCCCTGGAGCCAAAGGCACGCGATGGCTACTTTGTTCCGCCGACCACCCCAGGCCTGGGGGTCACTCTCAATCAAGAGAGCGTATCTCGCTACATGGCTGTCCACGTCTCCTAGCGGGCGCAACAAGAGAGGCCACCGGAGAACTGGCGGCCTCTCTTTGCCTTTGACTGCGAGAGTGCTAATCAGAGTCCAGTTCCTGCATATCCCCCGTCACGGTGAACACAGCGCGCTCGCATATGTTGGTGACGCGGTCCGCCGAGCGCTCCAGGTTGTGCGCAGCCCAGGTGAGGAAATTCGCCAACTCCATCTTGGCGGGGTTGCGGATGGTCATCTCGGTCAGCATCTGATTGGCTTCGTTGAACAGGGCATCTACCTGATCGTCCTCCAGCGGGATGGCGCGGGCCGTCTCCACATCGTGTCTCACGAACGCCTCCAGTGCCCGTCTGAGCATATCCTGGGCGAGATCCGCCATGGCCGGGATCTGTGGCACGTCAGGCACGTCCGTCTCATTCTCCATAAGGCAGGTGATCTTGGCGATGCCTTTGGCATAGTCCGCAATGCGCTCCAGGTCGCTGGCAATCTCGAGAATGGCGGCCAGCGTCCTCAGATCGGTGGCCATCGGCTGTTGACGGGCAATCAGGACGAGCACATCGGACTCGAGAGCATACTGGCGCGCGTCGATGGCGCTATCGGCCTCCATCAGTCTGTGCGCGGCGGCCAGATCGCGTCTCCAGAGAATGTCCGCAGACTCGGTGAGCGCCCGGGAGACCACGCTGCCCAATAGCACCAGTTCATCTTGCAGCGCCTGCAGTTCGCGGTCGAGAGTTGTGCGTGTCACTTTGTTCGTGTCCTCTCAGAATCTGTAGATCTTGAACACGCCGTCGGGGCTCTCGGCCATCCGTGCGACGACCTCCACGTGAGGGGCCAGAGTAGAGTTCTTGAGCTTGCGCTGGAGGAGCTCATCGACCTGGAAGATGCCTGCCGAACTGCTCAGGTCGATTGCGATCCGCACGGGCCTTTCATCTCCTCGTTCGATATGGACCGCCTCGATGGCCATTGCGGATACGGCATGGATGTTCACCGAGCCCGCCTCGAAAGGTATGCGCGACCGCCCCTGGCTCATGTCCAGCGCATCGGCGACCTTGACCACACCGGCCTCCAGAGTCAGGCAGCTCACGACCCAGTTGTGTGCGATGATGGCGTGAAGGACCTCGCTCACCATCGTCGTCAGCGCGGGCTCCTCATACAGCCTGGCCAGCAACTGGCGAGCCTTTGGGTAGGCGATCACCAGGCTGTGGTGCTCATGGTCTTCACGATGTATCGCGATGCCCACGTCATGGAGACTGGCGGCCAGCACAACGATCACCTCGGCATCGTCGATGGTCATGCCATAGTCCGACACGATGTTCGGTGTGACCTTGGCCTCCAGCAGCAAGCGCAAAAGGCGCAGCGCCGCGTTGGCAACGATGCGGATATGCACCTCGCCGTGGTCGTTCATGTGGGAGCGATCCACAGCGTTCATGTTGGCGCAGACGTACAACTGGGCCAACTCCGCGTCACCATTGATCGCTTCGACGATCTGCCGAAGCTTGTCGTTATGTCTTGTCGGGACGTTCAGGTTCATGCCCCCACCGGCCTAGAAAGCCTAGAATCCGATCACGGATCTGGTCACGTGTGCGTCGAAAGACGGCAAACTGCTCCTCCTCGGATCCTCCGAAGGAGGCGGGATCCGGCAGGCCGATGTGCTCAATGTGAGCCTCCGGCCCCAGCCACACAGGGCACGTCTTGCGGGCATTGTCGCACACCGTGATGACGATGTCAAAGCGCTGGCCGGCAAAGGTGCGGACGTGCTTGGGCACGTTACCCGAGATGTCGATCCCCTCCTCCCTCAACACCTGCACGGCCATGGGATGCACCGCGGCAGCCGGGACTGTGCCTGCCGACCAAGCCGTCCATTGCCCGGCGAGATCGTGGTTGACAAGGGCCTCCGCCATCTGGCTGCGCGCGGAGTTACCGGTGCAGAGGATTAACACTCTTCTGGGACTCATCCGAACCTCCCCGTGATATAGTCTTCCGTCCGTTTGTCTCGCGGCCGGGTAAAGATCTCGTCGGTAGGGCCCTGCTCGACAAGCCTGCCCGCGCGATCGTCATCCATCATGAGAAAAGCGGTCCGATCAGACACGCGGGCAGCCTGCTGCATGTTATGCGTGACGATGACGATCGTATAGTTGCGGACCAGGTTTCGCATGAGTTCCTCAATGCGCAACGTCGCGATCGGATCCAGTGCAGAGGCCGGTTCATCCATCAGCAGGATCTCGGGCTCGACGGCCAGAGCCCGCGCGATACAGAGCCGCTGTTGCTGGCCTCCGGAGAGGGCGGCGCCGGGTTGGAACAGCTTGTCCTTCACCTCATCCCACAGAGCAGCCTGCTGAAGCGCGCGTTCCACCTTCTCGTCCAGGGTGGGCACCCTGCCCCACTGATTCAGGCGAAGCCCCGCCGCCACGTTGTCATAGATGGACATGGTCGGGAACGGGTTCGGCTTCTGAAACACCATGCCCACTCTGCGGCGCACCTGTACCGGGTCGATCCGGGCGGCGTAGATGTCTTCGCTGCCCAATCGTACCGATCCCTTTGCCCAGGCGCCGGTTACCTCCTCGTGCATGCGGTTCAGGCAGCGCAGGAAGGTGGACTTGCCCGATCCGCTCGGCCCGATGATGGCTGTGATCGTACGGGCAGGAATGGTGTGCGTTATGTCGTCTACGGCGGTGAAGCGACCAAAGCCGGCCGCGAGGCGCTCGACGTGCATGCTGTGCATGGATAGCGTAGAGGTAGCCTCGGCGCTCGCCGGAGCTGCCGGAGCTTGGGCGCCCGCGGCGCGCACCAGCGTGGCGGCGCTGTCGGATCTGCCCAGACCGAGTGTGGACGTGGTAACGAGGGGGCGCTCTGCCGTAGTCATGCTTTTCTCCATCTCATGGTACTGAACTAGGCGAATCGCCGCGATCTTCTCGCGAGGATGCTGGTGATCAGCATCATCGCGGTGAGGATCAGCGCGGTGCCCCAGGCCTTGCTCTGCCAGTCGCTGTAGGGCGAAATGGCATAGGTGAACAATGTGTGAGGAAGCGTCGCGATCGGGGCGTCGATGCGCGCGCTCCAGTACGGGTTTCCGAAGGCGGTAAAGAGCAGCGGCGCCGTCTCACCGGCGACGCGAGCCACAGCCAGCAGGATGCCCGTGGTTACGCCGGCCCTGGCCCCGGGCAGGACAACGCTGACGATGGTGCGCCAGCGCGTGATCCCGAGGGCCAGGGCCGCCTCACGCTGGGTGTCGGGTACCATGCGCAGCATCTCATCGGTCGTTCGGATGATCGATGGGAGCATCATGATGCTCAGCGCCACACCGCCAGATAGCGCGGAAAAGTGTCCCTGTCGCGAGACGATCAGGTTGTAGACAAAGATGCCGATCACGATGGATGGCACCCCGGACAATACGTCGGCCAGATAGCGGACGAGGTCGTCGAAACGATTGCCTCCGAACTCGCTCAGGTAGATGCCGGCTCCGAGGCCGACCGGGATCGCCAGAAGCGCAGCGACTCCAATCACAATCAGCGAGCCAACCAGGGCGTTGGCGACTCCTCCTCCAGGGACCCCGACTGGCGTGGGCAACTGGGTCAGTAGGTCGACGTTGAGCGCGCCTGCCCCCCGAATGGCCACAAAGGCGAGGACGGCCAACAGCGCAGAGACGGCTATAGCCGCGGACAGCGCCGTGAGTGTGACCATGATCCGGCTGGCCAGCTTTCTCCGCAGGGCATGAACCATCTCAGCGTCTCCTCCTGTTCCCCCGGTCGACTCGCCATACCAGCAGCCTGGCTCCGCCGTTCAGCAGCAGCGTGATGGCAAACAGCGCCAACCCCAATCCCATCAGCGATGAAACGTGGAGAGGCGATACTGACTCTGCGAACTCGTTGGCGATCTGGCTCGAGAGCGTGTACGCCGGGCTGAACAGGCACGAAGAGACATCCGGCCGGTTGCCGATGAGCATCGTCACGGCCATGGTCTCACCGACGGCCCTCCCCAGCGCAAGCAACAGTCCCCCTATGATGCCTGATCGAGCGAACGGTACGACGGCCCGCCAGATCGTTTCCCAGCGTGTGGCGCCCAGCGCCAGCATCGCCTCCCGCTGGTCGTTCGGTACGGCTCGGAGCACATCGCGAGATACGGAGATGGCAAAAGGCAAGACCATGATGGCCAGGATGGCCACAGCAGACATCATCCCGATCCCCAGAGGTTGGCAGCCAAAGGCGGGCAGATTGCCGAGATGGGTATAGAGCCACTGTTGGATGGGATCACGCATGGCCGGAACAAGGACCTGAAGGCCCCAGAGCCCGTAAACGACACTCGGAATGGAGGCGAGCAGCTCGATCAGAAAGGATACAGAGGGCTCAAGCCAGCGCGGGCAGATCTCTGCCAAAAAGATCGCCGCCAGCAGAGCGGGAGGCCCGGCCACTGCGAGCGCCAGTAGCGACGAGACGACGGTGCCATAGATGGCGGGCCAGGCGCCGTAGCGCGCACTCACCGGGTTCCAGCTGCGTTCGGTCAGAAACTCCAACCCAAAAGTGGAGAGCGCCAACCAGGCGCCATCGAGCAGTTCGTAGATCAGCAGCAGCATCAGGCCCAGCAGCAGAGCGGCCATGGACCAGGCCCAAAACCGGAATAACCTGTCCCCTATCCTGATTCTGGAGCGGGTCAGCTCACGCTCCGTTCCATCGACTACCGCCATACCGTTCTCTCCATGTCGTTTCTCTTCGGCCCATGTCTCCGGCCCATGTCTCCCAGTCGCGGGTGGTCCGGACCCGTCCGGACAGGTTCTCCCCGTCCGGACGGGTCCGCCGGCGTTGATCAGGGGATTGGCTGCCCACCTTCGCAGGTCAGTCCCTCAAGCTGCTCCAGCACGAGCGCTTTGACCTCGTCCCCCAAGGGGGCATACAGCAGTTCCTCGGCATAGGCATCGGCCTCGTCGGACATCATCCACTCGATCATGCCCTGGACCTCGCGGGCTTTGGCGCAATCGGGCATGTCCTGGTACACCAGCAGGAAAGTGTAGCCGGCGATGGGATAGGATTCGGCACCCTCTGCATTCACGAGCACTTGTCCGAGATCCTCTGGCATTTCTGCTATCGCCGCGTTGCTGGCGGCCGTTGTGCTCGCCAGGCTTGGCTCTACGAATATGCCTTCCCGGTTCGCCACATGGGCGTAGGACAGTCCGTTCTGCTCCGCGTAGGCCAGCTCGACGTATCCGATGCTGCCCGGCTGTTCCTTGACGATACCGGCCACTCCCTCGTTGCCCTTTCCGCCGAGCCCCACCGGCCACTCAACCGCAGTGCCGGCGCCCACTCGGGAAAGCCACTCTTCACTCACGGAACTGAGATAGCTTGTAAAGATGAAGGATGTCCCGGAACCATCGGAGCGGTGAGCCACCACGATCTCACGATCGGGGAGGACGGTATCCGGATTCAGTTCGACCAGAGCCGGGTCGTTCCAGGTGGTGATCTGTCCCAGAAAGATCGCTGCAATGACTTCTGGCGTGAGGCGCAGTCCGTTAGCGATCGCCTCGCCTGAGGGTGTCTCGATGCTGTAGGCCAAGACCACGGCGCCGGCGACGGTGGGGAGCATCATCAGACCGGGTGCAGCCGCCTTCTGTTCGGAATTCAAGACCGCGTCAGATCCGGCAAAGTCCACGTTTTGTTCGGTGATCTGGCGAATCCCGCCGCCGGATCCGATGCTCTGATAGTTGATCCGTGGCACCGGGTTCACAAAGGCATACTCGTACAGCCAGCGCGAGTACAGCGGGTACGGGAAGCTGGCGCCTGCGCCGGTAAGCTCGACGGATCCGGCTGTTGATGCCGCGCTGGCTTCGGTCCCTGATGCCGCCCCAGTGGCAGAGGGGGCCGTCGCCGCATCCCGTCCTCCCGCGGCGCTGCAGCCTGCCGCCAGGACGGCTACCAGCACGATGACTGCCAACAAAGCACTCTTTCGCATGTGTCCTCCCTGTCGCATCTTCCTTCGATTCCGCTGACAGCTTAGCACACGCAGATCAACGCCCTGGGAAAGCGAGGTTAACACCCGGTAAAGGATCGTCACCAAACAGATACCGGGCCCATCCTGCTGGAGAGGCCCGGCGCTGTCGGCTGATGTCATCCACGGACGAGAGGTCGAATCAGAGGGCGATGGGCACCGTAAAGGTGAACACGCTTCCCGGTCCTTGCGCGGAGGTGACCGTGATGTCTCCGCCGTGCGCCGCCACAATGTGCCGGGCGATCGCCAGTCCCAGGCCGGTTCCTCCGGAGGTTCGTGCGGGATCCGCTTTGAAGAACCGCTCGAAAATGCGCGAGTGCAGGGCCGCCGGCACGCCGATGCCGGTATCTGTCACAGACACAGCCACGAATCCGTCTCGCGCCGTGGCACTCACGGTGATCTGCCCGCCCGCCGGCGTGAACTTGATGGCATTGTGCACCAGGTTTCGCAACACCGTCTGTATCTGGTCTCGATCGGCCAGCATCTGCGGCAGATTCGGGGGGACGTCCTCCCGCAGTGCGATCTGAGCGCGCTCCGCCTGAGGCTGAAGCCGCTCAACGACCTGCGCCGCGATCTCCTTCAGCGCGACCGGTGCGAGCTGAGGTGACGCCTGGCCGGATTCTATCCGCGATAGCTGTAGGAGTTCCTCCACCATGCCCGTCAGGTCGTTGATCTCGGTGTCCATCCGCTCGAGAAAGCGTGTCGCGGCGGGAGGATCATCCATGGCGCCTCCCCGCAGCGTATCTACCAGCGCGCGGAGCGATGCGATCGGTGTGCGTAGCTCATGAGACACGTTGCCCACAAAGTCGCGCCTGATGCTCTCGAGGCGTCGCACCTGGCTCAGATCCTGTAGCACCATGAGGCAGCGCGTCTCTCGTGCCTCAGAGATGATCGGCGTCGCGATGATCTGGAGGAAGCGGCTTCCCTTGGCGTATTCCACCAGCTCGCACTGCTCGCTCGTCTCGCTGAGACAAGTGCGCATCGCCAGGATGATGCGCTCGTCCTGCGCCACCTGAGGCAACGAGCGTCCCACCGCCTCAGCGGCGGGCGTGCCCAGGATGCGCTCTGCGGCCTCGTTCATCAGCCGAACGCGGCCTTGACTGTCGGTGATGACGATGCCATCGGCCATGTGCTGAAGAATGGCGGTGGCCTCGGCACGCTGCCGCTCGAGGTCGTCGATCGTGGTTCTGAGCGTGTCGGACATGAGCGAGAGGTCGCTCGTCAACTGACCGACTTCATCCCTGGACCTTGGGACCATACGTGCGGAGAGATCGCCGCCGGCGATGCGCCGGACCGTGCGCGTCAACTCGCGCACGGGCCGGGCGGTTCTCTCTGCAATCCACACGCCCAGCACCAGCGCGATCGCCAGGACAAGCCCCGTCGCGGCCAAGATGCGGCCGCGTAGCGCGGCTATGTTCTTGTCGATCTCCACGAGGGGCATGGCCAGGCGCACATAGCCCTGCTGCGAACTCCCGAGCGTTACGGGCACTGCGACGTAGAGCGCATCGTACTCTAGCGTGTTGCTGTAGCGTTCGGCATAGCCAAGGCCGCTTGTCCGCGCCTGCGCAATCTCCGGCCGCTGCAGGTGATTGAGCATGGAATCCGGGTCGGCCTCCGAATCTCCCAGGACAGCGCCGTCTCCATCGATAAACGTCACACGCGTTCCCAGGATCGTCGCGTACCGCGTCGCCAGATCATCCGCCCTCTCATCAGAGCCCGTGAGGAAGGTCGTCTTGGTCACCTCGGCGATGAGGAGCGCATCGGAGATCATGTGGCGCTGAAGGCGTTCCACGTAGCTGCCGCGGACAAAGGTCAACACGTACCAGGTCAGCCCTGCCATGGAGAGGGCAATCAGGACCAGGTAAGCGACCGCGATGCGGCTTCGAATGCTTTGAAAGTGCACAGCCTATCCCTCAAACCTGTAGCCAACGCCACGTACCGTCTGAATGCGCTCGGGCGTCGAAGGGTCCGCCTCGATCTTTTCACGCAGCCAGCGCACGTGTACATCCACCGTACGTGATCCCCCTCCGTAGCTCCAGCCCCAGACTTGCTCCAGGATACTCTCGCGTGAGACCACCATACCACGGTGTTCTACGAGGTACAACAGGAGATCGTACTCGCGCGGTTTCAGCTCCAGCGGTACGCCGTCCAGCAGCGCCTCGTGTCGAACCGTGTCGATAATCAGGTTGCCGGAGACGTGCCTGCCAACGGCAGCAGGTTCTACGGTGGGGGCGCCTGGAGACACCTCTTCGCTCGGACGAGTGCGTCGCAGCAGGGCACGGATCCTGGCCAGGAGCTCGCGCATCCCAAAAGGCTTGGCCAGATAGTCGTCAGCACCCAGCTCAAGCCCGACAACCTTGTCGATCTCTTCCGCGCGCGCCGTCAGCATCAGGATGGGGACGTTGCTCACTCGCCTGATTCGGCGGCATACCTCCAGGCCGTCGATGCCAGGGAGCATGACGTCCAACAGGACGAGATCGGGCTGCCAGTTCGTGGCGGTTGCCACGCCGCCATAACCATCGGTGGCGGCGGCGACCTCATACCCCTCCCGAACGAGGTTGTACTGGAGGGTCTCGACGAGGCTCGGTTCATCCTCGATGATCAGGACTCGGGTGGTATCATGCATGCTGGCCCAGGCTGCCGCGCAGCGCACCGCGCCCGGCGTGCGCCGGGTTGCCGTGTTGGCCCGCCCGGGTGCTGGCACCAGCCCAAGGGCGCAGGCCCGGGCGGGGCATCGCGTACATCGAGGTCATCGTGCGCCACCGCCCGCAGACCGAGACGGACTTCACGGGACGGCCCCTGCCTTGATGGCCGCGGCGATGGCTCTCTCGACATCTTCCTGGCCGAAGGGCTTGGGCAAGAGCGCACAGGCGCGCATCTGCCTGAGCTGATCCGGTGTGACCGAATCGCCCCACCCCGTGGCCAGGATGATGGGCATTCCGGGGCGGAGAGCGTGCGCCCGCTGCATCACAACCGAACCCGGCATCTCGGGCATACCCAGGTCACATATCAGGAGATCGTACTCTTGCTCGCTGAGTATCGCCAGCCCATCCTGGCCGCAGGAGACGCTGTGAGCGCGGTGCCCCTGCCTCTGTAACACCCGCGTCAGGACCTGGCGGACGTGCGGTTCATCGTCGATCACGAGGATGGATAACGCCGGGATGGGCAACGTATCGTCGACGATGGCGTCCGATTGCGTAGCGACGGGGGATTCGAGCATGACCGTCGGCAGACGGACGATGATGCGCGTCCCCAGTCCGGGCTGGCTTTCCACGTGCATCGTTCCGTTATGGCGTTTGACGATATTGGCGCATACCGTCAGTCCCAGGCCACTGCTCTTTTTCGTTGTAAAGAAGGGCTCGAAAATGCGTGGCTGGATCTCTGGCTGGATCCCGCCCCCCGTATCGCTAATGGAAATGCTGCCATAACCGTCCAATTGCTCGCTCTCAAACGCGAGGGTACCGCCGCGGGGCATGGCGTCGATCGCGTTGATGAGCAGGTTGCTGAGCACTCGCCGGAGCTCGCTGCCGTTGCCCAGGACGGGATCAGGCCTGCGCAGCCGGGTTTCGATGTGGTACGTGATCCCCTGGAGCTGCGGTATGTCCTTCCATCGGGGGCGATTCAGCGCCAGGACATCCAGCAATACGTCGTCCAGCTGAATGGGGATAAAGTCGCTTCGGTCGTCGCGATCTCGGTAGAGCGATTGCAGACGGCTGACCGCATCGGCGGCATCGCGTGCGCCGGCCTCGATCTGGGCGAGATCCTCGACCAGCCGCTCCGGATCGCAAGACGCGTCTTGGCTGGCCATCTGGGCGTATCCGAGAATGCTTACGAGGATGTTGTTAAAGTCGTGCGCAATCCCGCCAGCCATCTGACCCAATGCGCTCAGCCGTTCGGATTGAACCAGGGCTTCCTGCGCCCGGATCCGTTCCGAGATGTCGGTGATGAGCACCATCAGGCTCACGGCATCTCCATGGCGCAGCCGCGATCCCCTCAGTTCGACGGGGAACGCTTCTCCAGAAGCGCGCCGTGCCTGGGCGCGTACGGCTTGACCCTCACCGGAGTTGACGCCTTCCTCGCAGCAGGCGGCGATGTCTCCAACAGTTAAGGAGAACAAGCATTCTATGCTCGTTCCGATCATGGAAGAGTGCTCGATGCCAAACAGCTGGCAGGTCGTCTCGCTTGCGGCGACGACACGCCCCTGTTCGTCCGTGACGAGCATACCATCACGGGCGGATTCAAAGATGGCCCGGTACTGCGTCTCGCTATCGGCGAGGCGCCCCACCAGCCTGCTGTTGTGTATCGCTATGGCCGTCTGATTAGCGTACGCCTGGATCGCGGGGATGCTCTCTTCATCGAGCCAGGACGACCCAACGGCGAGGAAACCGAGGCTGTGTGCTTCGGCACGGAGCGGGGCGATAATCAGCATCGTTGGCCCCATCAACTGGGCGATCTGGCGACGCGCCGCCTCGGGTATATCGGTCTGAGCCATCACGGCCCGATCCAGGCTGAACATCGCTGGCTGGCCGTGCTGGAGCGTCTGCCAGGCCTCTGGAACGCGCTCCAGCGAGAGTCCCGGAGCGGCGGCGACGAGCTTTTCCATGGCCTGCATGCAGCGTGAGTCGCCGCGGATCTTGACCCAGTCCAACTCGGATGCGTCCGGCGAGAGCAAACCGACGCCAGAGCTAAGGTCCAGCGCCCGCAACTGCTCAGTCACCACCTCCAGCACATCATCCAGCGATAGCGACGCCTTTTGCACGGCAGCGGCGGCCTCGTTGAGCGAGCGCATCATCTGCTCGGCACGCACCCGATCGCTGATGTCGCGCAGAATGACCTGAACGCCGGTCATCTGGTGCTCGGTGTCACCATAGAGGGGCACCAGCGTGCACTCCACCCAGCGGGCCTCACCGGCTCGATCCAGGACTCTGACCTCGGTGGAACTCCCCTGCGGGCGAAGCTTGGCCTCCGCCAGTTGCGCCTTCACGCTGGGTCGATCGTGCTCGTCGAACAACTGGACAACGTCCAACTCCATCCCAGAGCCACACAGCTCCAAGGCGGAATACCCGATGAGCCCCATGCAGTTGCCGGCCACGTCGGTGATGACCCGGTTCGGATCCACCACAAGGATCAGTTCCTGCAGATTGCCCAGCAGCAACCGCAGCCGTTCCGCGCGAGATACGGCGTCGGCCGCGGCCTCCAGGTCCGCCTGATCCAGGCGTGCCTCAAGATCGCGGATGCGGCCATGGGCACTTGCCAAGTCACGCATGAGCTGCGCTGCCGCTCCGGCAGGCGTCGTTTCCTGTTCGGGCGATGTCTCTACAGAAATGTCTACTGGTGGCATTTCCTCTACCCAGGGTTGCTACAACTTGTGACATAATAGCACAGGCTCCCTGGTCATGGAAGATCTTGAACAGGCCCGTCGCAGACATTTCCGCCGTACTTACGTTCGGGAGGCGCCCAGTGCGCGCTCATGATACCGTCCTGGAACGGCGCGAGATCGGGCCAGGCCTCGATATCAAGATCGATTCGCACCACCGCGCCGGTAGTCATTCGGGCGGCCTCGCCACCGAGGGTGAAGACGATCTCCTCGATCTCCGGGTTGTGTCCGATGGCCAGCACGCGGCTGCCCCTTTCGCCGAGCGAGCACAGCGCGGCCAGCCAGCCCTCCCGGCCCTGCTGATATAGCCTTGAATTGTGCTGGATCTCCCCAGTGTAGCCCCACGCCCTGGAGACCCGGCGCGCGGTGCTTGTGGCTCGCCGGGCGGGAGACGAGATCACCAGGTCTGGGGCGATCTCTGTCTCGGCCAGAAGCGCACCCATCGCCAGAGCATCGTCCTTTCCCTGCCGGGAGAGCCTTCGCTGAAGGTCCTCCCTGCCTGCATCGGACCGAGCCTTCGCGTGACGCATGAGATACAGTGTTCGCACGGTGTGTCCACCTCCGGGCGGACCGCGAACCTAGGCTACAGCATTCTCCAGCAGCCGCAGCATCTCGGAGAGCCCCGCCGCCACGTTGGACCCTACACGGACGCGAACGGTCCGCCGGCCGCGCTGCGATAGGGCGACCAGATCGCCCGCCGCCTGAGCGCTCTTGAGGACCCCAAAGCTATAGCCTTTGCCGGGGATATCCAGGTCCTGCTCGTCGATCTGTGTGATCTGGATGAATAGACCGTTGTTTCGCCCGCCCTTGTGGATCTGGCCAGTGCTGTGCAGAAAGCGCGGGCCGAATCCCACGGTCGTGGCGATCCCAAGGTGGGCCGTGAGGAGCGTTCGCATCTCGCGCAGCAGGGCGGCGTGCTCTGGCGTCCGATCAATGTAGGCCATCAGCGCGATATAGTCTCCTGGCTGGGATTGGCGCAGGAAGCGTCCCACGAGGGCCGCGGCACCCCCTTCTGCCGGACCCTGGCCGTAGATGGCCAGGGCGTCTTCGATGATCAGGGGGGTGGCATCGGCCAGCGAGCCGGTGGCTTCGTACCCGGCCAGGGCGTCGCGAGCCCCGTCTTTGGCTTCCTCGACATTGGGCTGGTCAAAGGGATTGATGCCCAGCACCGCTCCAGCCACGGCCGTGGCCATCTCCCAGCGGAAGAACTCTCCGCCCAGATCGTACCGGTCTGCCAACTGCAGAACGATGGCCGGATGCCCGAGAGAGGACACCGCGTCCACAAAGGCATCCGCGGCATCATTCTCGTCATTCTTGAGACGGACGTAGACAAACGCCCGATCGCTGCCGTACTGCGAGGGATCGAGCAGAGGCTCGCCTTCCACCGGGAGGATTCCCCTGCCATCCTTGCCAGTACTCTCGGCTATCAGCTGCTCTGCCCAACAGCCGAAGGAGGCCAACCGCGGGCTGGCGAGGATCGTCAGTTTATCTCGGCCAACCTGTGCCAGGCCAGCCATCGCCGCACCCAGGCGGAACGCCGGGTTCTCTGCCTCAGGCACCGTGCCTCTGCAACGCCGTGTCATCGCCGCGGCATTCTGGAGCAAGCGGTCGCAATCTATGCCGATCAACGCACTCGGCACCAGGCCAAAGAGCGTCAACGCAGAATATCGCCCGCCGACGTCTGCGCTTGCCTCATAGCGCGCGAGGAACCCCTCCTCATCTGCGAGGGCCTGAAGAGGGGTTCCTGGGTCGCTGATCGCGATGATGTGATCCATCCAGCGGCCGCCCACAGCCTCTTCCAGGCGACTGGCAAAGTACTCAAGGAGCGTGCGCGTCTCGGCCGTCGTGCCCGACTTGCTCGAAGCAAGAAACACCGTCGCGGCCAGATCGATGGACTCTTCCACCCGGCGGATCTGTGCCGGATCGGTAGAGTCGAGCACGATCAGTTCGATGCCCTGTACGGTATCCCTGAAGGTTTCCTGCAGGACCTCAGGTGCCAGGCTGCTCCCTCCCATCCCCAGGAGAATCGCATGGCCGATGCGACGCTCCCCGAGCTCAATAGCGAGCGCTCGCAGCCGCGGCACCTCCACGCGCATCGCCATGGGGAGATCGAGCCACCCGAGTCGGTCGACGATCTCTCCAATCTCGCGGGCGTCATCGCTCCAGAGCGATCCGTCCTTGGCCCAGAGGGCGCGCGCGGCTCCACGGAAGGAGAGACTGGAGAGCGTTCGCTCGATGGTAGCCTGTTCCTCCCCCAGGAGCTCCAGATAGTCGCTGTCGAGGGAGGCGATCTGTTGCCGGACGGATAGCATGCTCAGGCTCCTTGGTATGCTGTATGTCAAACGCGATTCGAAACTATCATAGCGGGAGACAGGCGTCAAGAATGAGACGGGCGCGGCTGCGTCTGCAGGTAGATCGTTGCGAGCCGTTGTGGCAACGTGTTCGCGAGCAAGATCCATACCGGCCGAGAGGCTCGCATCAAGTCTCTCAGTGCCCGACAGGGCTATGGTGGTGGTGCCCGCTGCCAGCGAGGATCCGGCAACCGCCGCAACGATATCCAAGCCGTCCATGCCCATGGCTCAGGGGCCGTCTCTCCAGGGATCTCCCGCGGAGATTCGGCAGGGGTACGATCGGCTCTCCATGGCGTAGAGGGGAGGAGAGCCTGCGAGCCGAAATGTCACCGACGAGAGGAGCGTCACGCGGGTACCGTGTCCCATACGGCTGGACGTGGCCATCCACGCGCGATAGAATCCCTCGCATCAGGCCATCTGGTGCACGTACAAAGAGGGTAAAGATGACACGGCCTTGCATCATCAACAGCGTCGCGCCCATCCGGGTGTGCGATAACGGGGGCTGGACGGACACTTGGTTCGCGGAGCACGGCAGCATCTTTAACATCGGAGTCTATCCCTTTGTCGAGGTGCAGATAGAGGCACGCCCCAGAGGAGACGAGGTCGATCGCATCGTCCTGCACGCCGAGAACTTTGGCGATCGATACGCCGTGTTGCCCCGCTCGGATAGGCATGAGTGGATTCACCACCCCCTTTTGGAGGCGGCGATTGACCACGTCGGAGTCCCGGACGACCTCTGGGTTCGGATTTCCATCTACTCGGAGGCTCCGGCGGGCTGCTCCACCGGCACGTCGGCGTCTGTCACCGTGGCCCTGATCGGCGCGCTGGACAAGCTCTCGCCGGGCCGCATGACTCCCCTCGAAGTGGCCTATGCGGCGCACCGCATCGAGACAGAGGTCCTGCACCAGCAGAGCGGCATACAGGACCAGTTGTGTGCGGCGTATGGCGGCATCAACTACATCGAGATGTTCCAGTATCCGTACGCGGCGGTGTCACAGATACAGGTATCGAACCCAGTCTGGTGGGAACTCGAGCGGAGACTCTGCCTGGTCTTCCTGGGCAGATCCCACAGCTCTTCGGCCGTACACGAGCGGGTGATTCGCAACATACGCGAGGAGGGGCCAGAGTACCACCAACTCGAGGTCCTTCGCGACTGTGCGCGGGCGTCGCGCGATGCGGTGTATGCCGGTGATCTCGTGGGTCTGGGCGCGGCCATGGTCCGCAATACCGAGGCGCAGCGTTCGCTGCACCCTTCCCTGGTGAGCCGTGAAGCGGAGCAGTTAATCGAGATCGCTCGCGAGCACGGCGCGCTCGGCTGGAAGGTCAACGGGGCTGGCGGCGAAGGTGGATCGGTGACTTTCCTGTGTGGGCCCAGCATGAGCACCAAGCGCGCTATGGTCCGGGATATCGAGGCCACCAACCCGCTCTACCAGAATATCCCCATCTACCTCAGCCGGTACGGTCTTCGTGTGTGGGAGGCTCCGCTCGGCTCGACGGGCATAGGCTGCTAGAGTGTTGATAAAGAGATACGCAAAGGGAGGCTAAAGCCCCGCCTACCGGAGCTCTGGCCTCCCCTGAGGGCCCGTCCTAATGGTGGACGTGATCGGTGACGCGCCTGTCCGGCCCCGTGGCCTTCTGGCCATAGTTGGAGGTCGCCTTCAGGGTTTCCAGGAAGGCATCATAGGCCGGACGATCCACCGGGACATCCACGGGTTTGCCGGTCCGTCCCGATAGTATCGTGGCGTTGATCATCTCTACCGTGTTGCGTCCCTGCACGCCGGGCGCAATCAGAGGCTCGCCATAGAGCAGGTGCCGCGCCAGATTCCGGATGATGGCGATATGGCCCGCCTCCCGCTCCGGCAAGGGCACAGCGACCTCAACGGCTTCGGGGCGTGTCCACATCTCGGGCGAGGAATCGGAAAAGCCCTGGACTCCCGAGGGGATCTCCCACAGCCGGAGTGTGTTGCCGATTACCTGGAGCTTGCCTTTTTCCCCTGACAACTCGAGGATATCCGTTCCGGGCGCCTCTGTGGTCGAGCAGTACATGTATCCCGTGGCACCATTGGGGTACTCGAGCAAGGCGGACGCCACGTCTTCGACCTCGATGACGTGCCCCTTGGTGGCGGTGAGCGCCGTAACCCGGATTGGTAGGCCGCCCAACCAGGTGAAGAGATCGATGGAGTGAGGGGACTGGTTGATCAGCACGCCACCGCCCTCTCCGGCCCAGGTGGCACGCCAACCCGCAGAGTCATAGTAGGCCTGGCTCCGAAAGTCGGCATAGACCATCATCGTCCGGTATATCTCGCCGAGGCGGCCCTCCGAGACGATCTGGTGTGCCGCCTGCCAGATGGGTTCACTTCTTCTCTGGTGCATCACAGCAAAGGGCGTCCCTGTTCTCTCTGCCGCCGAAACCATCGCGTCTGCGGCGGAGACGGTCACAGCGATGGGTTTTTCGCAGAGAACGGCCTTTCCGCGCTCCATCGCATAGATCGCGATGTCGGGATGGAAGTAGTGGGGCGTGGCAACGATCACCGCATCCACAGAGTCCAGGTCGATCAGTCTCCGGTAATCGGTAGTGTACGTGACCGAATACTCCTCCCCGACTTGCTCGGCCACATCCGGCTGGGCATCGCAGACGGCCACCAACTGGCACTCTTCCACGCTTTGCATCGTCCGGGCATGCCCAGAGCCCATACCGCCCGTACCAACGATCCCGTATCGAATCTGCTTCACAGTGCTTCCCTCCTGGTGCGACCCAATCGGCTCCCGCAGTTTCTGGGGGCCCCGCTTGTTGCAGGCCTGCGGCCATACAGCTAGAATCCGTGCATGGTGGCGGGGATATGGTATCTCCAGTCGCCCTATCGTGCAACAGGCAATCCCGTCCGAAGAGACGAGTCAGAACTGAGGAGCCAGCCATGCGCCCATTACGCGTTCTGCTTTTGGTCATCACGCTGTTGTCAGTAGCCTGCGGCCGTGCTGCGGAGCCCGGTGGAACGGAGGCGACCGTGGCGCCGGGCTCCGAATCGGCGGTGTCCTCCCCTGTCGCCCCCACGACCGAGGCCGGACCAGCGGAGGACTATCCCCTGCCCGGCGCCGAAGCCTCGGCTGAAGCGATCTACCCTGGCCCTGAGGAATCACCGGCGGGCTCGGGTAGCGAGCCGTCTGTTGCGTACCCGGGGGCGGCCGAGGACGATCCAGGCCTTCCGGTCTGGTCCGCCGATGGCGTAATCGGTGCGGGTGAGTATCGGCATCGCCTGGAGATCGGCCAGGTTGTGCTGCATTGGAGCAATGACAGCGAGTATCTCTATCTTGCCGCAGAGGCCGAGACGTCCGGCTGGCTGGGCATCGGCATCGATCCCGAGGACCGCATGCAGGGCGCGGATTACGTGATAGCGGCGGCCCCCGGGGGCACACTCCAGTTGTTCGACGCCTACGGCCAGGCGCCAGTTGGCGCCACCCACCCTGAGGATACAGCGCTCGGAGGGAGTACCGACCTGATGGAGACGGCGGTGGCAGAGCAGGATGGCTGGGTGCGTCTTGAGGTCCAGCGGCCCCTTGCCTCAGGAGACGCCTACGATCGCCCGCTGAGTCCGGGTACGACCTACACGGTGATCGTCGGGATCGGGGCGAACATGGAGTACGACGCCAGGCACACGTATCGCGGCCAGGGCGAGATTACGCTGGACTGACGCGAGGGTGAGCACGCGATCGGCTGGAATCGGCGAGATGGGAGAGCGCGATACTGCGGCAGGCTCCGCTGTGGATCGGCTGGCCCGATGGCCGCTCTTTCGTGATCTCAACCCCGCCACGCTGGGCGATCTTGTCGTGCTCATGCATGCGGAGCGTTACGACGCCGGCCAACTGGTCTTGCTCGAAGGGGAACGGTCCAGCAGCCTGTTGCTGCTATCCCGTGGCCACGCAACGCACAGTCAGCTGTCCCCCGAGGGGCGCGAGCATGTTCTGAGCTATCTGGGCCCCGGCCGCTTTCTGAACCTCGTTCCGACTCTAGACGGGCTTCCCCAACCGGGCTCTGTCAACGCCGCCACCGCCATGGAGGTGCTGGCCATGCCGGGGAGGCGTTTTCTGGACCTTGTCGCCGGACGGGCGGACCTGGGGCTCGCCGTGGCGCGGCAGTTGGCGCATGATGTGCGCGCTCTGGGAGAGACGGCACGAGGGCTTGCGCTGGATCCGGTACGCAAGCGGCTGGCGGCCTTTCTGCTGGCCTCGGCTGAGGTGGAGCCTCCGCAGCAACGGTGGACCCAGGATCTCATTGCGGCTCGCATCGGCACAGTGCGCGATGTGGTGGGGCGCATCCTGCGCGACATGGTCCAGGAGGGCCTTGTCGCTCGGCAGCAAGGACGGCTCGTAATCACCGATCGAGACCGCTTGGTGGAGGAGGCGCGAACCGGTGCGAGCTGATCTGCCGCATGTCAACGGAGACTGTCTGGCGTCGCCGGACGTTGCTCTTGGCAACTCCGGGAACCGCCTTCCACGCATCGGCGTCCCCATGCATCCGGCGCCCGGTGCGCCAGGCCGGTGGGCGCTCTCCATCTCCTGCGTGCGCGCCCTGCACCAGGCGTGTGCCGTGCCCCTGGGGATCCCGCTGTTGGCCGAAGGTGCCATGCTGGAGGGCTATCTGGCTCTGGTGGACGGGCTGCTGCTGACCGGGGGCGGCGACGTCGATGCAGCCCACTACGGGCGACCCGACGGGGGCCTGTGCCAGGGTGTCGATGAGACTCGCGATTACGTAGAGTTGTATCTGGCTCGCAGAGCGGCGGAGAAGAGCCTTCCGATCATGGGTATCTGCCGCGGGATACAGGTACTGAACGTAGCGGCGGGTGGGACGCTCGTTCAGGATATCCCCGCGCAGCTAATGACCCGCGTCGGGCACCGAACGCCTCCTGACCTGCCGCGCGATACCCTTGCTCACATGATCTGGCCTGATCCAACACAGTGTGACCGCGTTCCCCCCTTATTGCGCGACCTTTGGGAGAAAGGCGCCCTGGTAGGTGTTAACAGCACGCATCATCAGGCTGTGGCCCGGATCGGAGCGGGTTACGCGGTTGCGGCGCTATCTGAGGATGGTATCATAGAAGCGGTGGTGGGCACGGATGGCAGCTTCCGGCTGGGTGTGCAGTGGCATCCCGAGGATCTATTGAGTGAACAGAACCATCCGCTGCACAGGCTCCTATTCATGAGCCTCGCGCAGGCCGCGCGGCAATACGGGAGGATAGGGTAAGCCGCCGTGAACAGACAATCGGAAGCGCCGATCGGTGTTTACGATACAGGTGTAGGCGGCCTCTCTGTGCTCGGCGCCCTGACGGCACTGCTGCCCGCGGAGAGCTTTTACTACGTTGCCGACGGTGCCAACTGCCCGTATGGCGATCGCGAACCGGACGAGATCGTGCGCCTGGCTCTGGGCGTGAGCGAGCATCTGGCAGGCGCCGGCTGCAAGGCCATTGTGGTTGCCTGCAACACGATCTCCGCCACGGCCCTGCCGGCGCTGCGCGCTCAGCTGGCGATACCGATCGTGGGGATGGTGCCCGCGGTCAAGCCCGCTGTGGCGCTCACCAGGACGGGAGTAATCGGTGTCCTGGCGACGACGGCCACTGTCCGGGGAGCGCTCTATCTGGATGTGCTGGAACGCTTCGCTCAGAACGCCCGCGTGATTTCGCAGCCCTGCCCCGGCCTTGTGGACCTGATCGAGGCGGGCAAGCTGGAGTCGCAGGAGGCCGTGGATCTCCTGCAGCGGTGCCTGGCGCCCATCGTCGAGGCGGGAGCCGATGTGGTGGTGCTGGGTTGCAGCCACTATCCGTTTGCTCGGCACCAAATCGCACGCTTACTCGGTCCCGGCGTGGAGATCATCGAGCCCAGCGGTGCTATCGCCAGGCAGACCCAGCGTGTCCTCGAAAGAGAAGGGCTGTTGAGCCATGAGGGGCATCGGGCGAGCGTTTCCTATGCCACTTCGGGGGACACGGACGCCTTTGATGAGGCCGTCTATCGGCTTGTCGCCAGGCGACCGAAGGCTCAAGGATTGCGCTGGGAGCATGGGCGGCTGGAGGCCATCGCCGTCCCCGCCGGCACGGAGCGCTCTGCTGCAGTCCGAAACGTGTGAGCGGCGACGGCCGCTCCATCTCGCTCATTGTACCATCGCGCGGTATTCGTATATCAACCGAGAAGAAAGGAACGGGAGATGGCGCAGTGGCACACCCAGACGATCGAGGCCGTACTGGACCGGCTCCGTTCGCAACCGGAGGGGCTGAGCACGGAGGAAGCCGCCCGTAGGTTGGCCGAGCTGGGCCCCAACCAACTGCGTGAGCGTCCGGGGCGAGGCCCTCTTGTGGTGTTCCTTGGCCAGTTCAAGGATACCATGGTCATCGTTCTGCTCATCGCCGCCGTTATTTCGTTCGTGTTGGCCTTTACCACCCACGAAGCCGGCGAGTTCACCGACGCATTCATGATCCTCATCATTGTGGTGCTTAACGCGATCCTGGGCTTTACGCAGGAGTACCGCGCAGAGCAGGCGATGGAAGCGCTGAAACAGATGGCCGTCTCCCTGGTGCATGTGCGTCGCGATGGGCAGACGCGAGAGGTTCCAGCCACAGAGTTGGTGCCGGGCGACGTCATCGTGATCGATGCCGGCTTACGAATCCCGGCCGATGCCAGGCTGATTGAGTCGGCCAGCCTGCGTGTCGAAGAGGCTGCGCTCACCGGCGAGTCGGTCCCGGCGGAAAAGATGGTGGACCCACTGGAAGACGAGGCGGCCGCGGTGGGCGACCGCCTTAATATGGTGTACATGGGCACCACAGCCGTGTACGGGCGGGGCGTCGCCGTGGTGGCGGAGACGGCGATGTCCACCGAGTTGGGCAAGATCGCCGACCTCCTGCAGGAAGTCTCCGAGGATCGTACGCCCCTCCAGGAGCGCATGGATCAGCTGGGCAAGTGGTTGGCGATCGGCGCCCTGGCGATCGTGGCGATCGTGTTCCTGATCGGCGTCCTGCGTGGGCAGGAGATACGCCTGATGTTCATGACCGCGGTGAGCCTGGCCGTCGCGGCCGTGCCCGAGGGCCTGCCCGCGGTGGTTACGATTTCGCTGGCGCTGGGGGCTCAGCGCATGGTACGCCGCAATGCCCTGATCCGCCGGCTTCCGGCCGTGGAGACGCTCGGCTCCGTCACGACGATCTGCTCCGACAAGACGGGCACGCTTACGGAAAACCGCATGACCGTTACGGCACTGGACGTTGCCGGAACCGAGCTCAACCTCACCGCTCGTCTCCACCAGGCGGATGCCTTGATCGGCCCCGATGAAGCACCCCTCGCGGAAGCAGATGAGGATATTCAGCTCTTGCTGATCGGTGGTGCCCTGTGCAACGATGCCACTCTGGAGCCGGTCGAGGACGGTGGCGGTTTTCATACCGTTGGGGATCCCACTGAGGGAGCGCTGGTGGTGGCGGCGGCGCGGATGGGCCTGTGGAAGGGTCGTCTGGAGAAGCATCTGCCACGGGTCCAGGAAGTCCCTTTCACCTCTGAACGCAAGCGCATGACCACGATCCATGCATGCGGCACGCTCTCGTCGGATAGCCCCATCGCCAGTCTGCTTGAGAAGATGCCCGCGGGGGCGTACGTGGCCTTCTGCAAGGGGGCCGTGGATGCGCTTCTGGATGTCACCAGCCATGTGTGGAACGACGGAGCAGTGGAAAGCCTCACGCCCGATTGGCAGCGCCGGATCATGGCTGCAAACGACCGGATGGCGTTGGATGGTATGCGGGTTCTGGGCGTGGCTCTTCGGCTCTTTCAAGAGTTGCCCGAACGGGTCCATGAAGACAACGTGGAGCAGCAGCTTATGTTCGTCGGCATGACGGGCATGATCGATCCTCCCCGCAAGGAGGTGCGCCTCGCGGTGGACCAATGCCGGACGGCCGGGATTCGCCCCGTCATGATCACAGGTGATCATCCGCTCACGGCTCTGCACATCGCCAGGGATCTGGGAATTGTCGATTCGCGGGTGGAGAACCCGCGCGTACTGGTGGGCACCGATCTCGAGCAGATGACGGTGGAAGATCTGGAAGCCGTTGTCGAAGACACCTCTGTCTACGCCCGAGTCAGCCCAGAGCACAAGTTCAAGATCGTCGAGGCACTCAAGGAGCGGGGCCACTTTGTGGCCATGACCGGTGATGGCGTCAATGACGCGCCGGCCCTCAAGCGGGCGGATATCGGCGTAGCGATGGGAATCACCGGCACGGACGTCAGCAAAGAGGCATCGGACATGGTCTTGCTGGACGACAACTTTGCGACCATCGTCCACGCCATCGAGGAAGGGCGCACGATCTATGAGAACATCCGCAAGTTCGTGCGCTACATTGTCTCCTGTAACGTAGGAGAGATCCTCCTGATGCTGGTATCTCCACTGATGGGCCTGTCGTTGCCGTTGACGCCCGTACAGCTTCTTTGGGTGAACCTGGTGACCGACGGCCTGCCGGCATTGGCATTGGGCGTGGAGCCGGCCGCTCCCGATATCATGGAGGAGCCTCCTCATGCCCCCGACGAGGGCGTACTCGCCCGGGGCACCGGTTCGTATATCCTCTGGGTGGGGCTTTTGCTTGGCATTGTCTGTGTCGTCACGCAGCTCCTCGCCGAGCGATATGGCCTCGGAGGCAGCGATCCGCGGATTTGGCAGACGATGGTCTTTACGACGCTGGCTCTCTCCCAGATGGGCAACGCCCTCGCCGTTCGCTCGGATCACCAGCTTGTCGCTCGGCTCGGTCTCCTGAGCAATCCTCTCCTGGTCGGCGCCGTGCTGCTCACGCTGGTGCTTCAGATGGCCGTGGTGTATGTGCCTTTTCTACAGAAGGTCTTTAACACCGCTCCGCTGGACCTGGCTCACTTGCTGATCTGCCTTGGACTGTCGGCGGTGGTTTTTGTCATCGTGGAGGGCTCCAAGCTGGTGCGCAGGCGCACAAACCGGCTCGCGTGACGGGCGACCGCACACAGAACGGGGGCTCCCGCGCAGGAGCCCCCGTTTCTTGCCTCGCCCTGGAAGGAGTGCTCAGACGCGAACGAGCTTCCAGCGGCCCTGACGGAACCTCCAGGTCATGGCGATGGCGTGAGCGGTGTCACCAAGAACCATCCCCAGCCAGATGCCCAGCGGCCCCAGGGCACCGCTCAGGATCCAGGAAGCAGGCAATTGCACCAACCAGAGGGCGCCGACGCTGGCTACCATCGGGGACAGCGCATCCCCTGCGCCGGCCAGCGAGCGGCCAAGCACCTGGCCCCACCCGCGGATGATCGCTCCCCCCAGTGTGACCCGCACGGCCTGGGAGGCCACCGCGATCGAGGCCGGATCGCATCCGAACAGGCTGAGCACGGGCCCAGGAGCGATGGCGAGCAGCCCGTAGACGAGCGCCGAGGCGCCTGCCGCTCCAAAGCCGGCCATGTGTGCAGCGTGTGTGGATCGTTCTGGCTTGCCCGCCCCCAAATTCTGCCCCACCATCGTCGAGGCCGCGTGTCCGCCGCCAAGGGTGAAAGCCTGCAGGAACAGAAAGAGGTGACTAAAGACCGAGTAAGCGGTGAGAACCTGATCGCCAAACGCGGCGACGAGGCGCATGAATACCGCGGCTCCAAGGTTCGGCGAGAGCCTTTCGATGCTCGCCGGGAAGCTGATGCGCAGGATCCGGCCCATCATCGGCCAGTCCGGCCGGACGTCTCTGAGATGCAACCGCAAACCCGCGGCGCCCGTGAGCAGCACCACCATCACGCCGGTCACACCGGCGGCGCTCCCCAGTACGGCGGCTAACGCCGCCCCACGGATGCCCATCGCCGGAAAGGGCCCCAGGCCCAGGACGAGCACCGGCTCGACCACCGCCATCACGGCGAGATTCACAATGTTAACCCTGAGGGTATACTCGGGCTTGCCCGCCCCCTTGATCACGGTGCTCATCGTGGGGAGGCACTCCATAAAGAACAGGCCCCACCATATGATCCGCAGATACTGGGTGGCCCCCTGGTGCACCTCCGGGCTCGCGCCCATCAGGCGAAGCAGCGCTGGTGTCAGAATGTGCCCAATAATCATAATAGGAATGGCAAATAGCGCAATCAATAGTAGTACCTGCATCGTGGCGCGATCGGCCCTTGCCTGGTCACGTTGGCCGATGTAGCGTGACACGAGGGCCATCCCCCCGGTGGAGAGCCCCATCATCGGTGAGATGAGAACGACCCGCAGGGTCGTCGCCATCACCACCGACGCGACAGACATGCCGCCCACCAGCCCCATCCAGTACATGTCGGCGAGGCGCACGATGTTCATGGAGGCTTGCTCGACAACGGAGGGTATCGCCAGGGCGAGAGTCTGCCGGGGTACGGATCCTTCTGTCAGTTCGCGAACAGCGGGGGACGAGAGCGGATTGGCCGGTGGCATAGGTGCTCCTCTTTGTGATTAGGGCATTCTACTCCCTCTCCCGTCGAGCGCAAGCCGTGGGGTGGACCGCTTTGCTCAGCGTCCTTCTCGGGTATAATCGGCTCATGGCAGCTGCCCGTAACCTGGGGGCAACTCGATGAGCGTTGGCTATGTCTACGATCCGATCTATCTCGAACACGTCACCGGGAATCATCCCGAGAGCCCCGCGCGTCTGGTGGCCATCATGGAGCACCTGCAGCGGACTGGGCTCTTGGCTGAGATGGTTCAGATACCGGCTATGGCCGCCACGCTCAGGGATCTGAACCGTGCTCACTCCCGGCGAATGATCGACCTGGTGGAGAATCTGTCCGGGCGCGGGGGCGGTCGCATAGATCTGGATACGCTCGTAAGCCGCCGATCCTACGAGGCTGCGCTCTACGCCGCCGGCGGCACGATCGCCGCCGCTCACGCCTGTCTCGACGGTCAGATGGAATCGGCTTTTGCGCTCGTGCGGCCCCCCGGCCATCATGCCACGCCCCGGCAGTCCATGGGCTTTTGCCTGTTCAACAACGTTGCGGTGGCGGCCCAGTGGGCACGGCAGGTGGCCGGACTGCAGCGCGTGTGCATTGTGGATTTTGACGTGCACCATGGCAATGGAACCGATGACCTGTTTGATGCTGATCGCTCTGTGCTGTACGTCTCGCTGCACCAGTACCCGCTCTATCCTGGAACGGGTGATTGGCGCCGCCCTACGCACGTTCGGGGACCGCATAACAACCTGAACATCCCACTCCCGGCGGATACGGGTGACTCCGGCTACTGCCGTGCCTTTGACCTGCTGGTGAAGCCTGCCGTGAGACGTTTCCGGCCAGAGATGATCCTGGTATCGGCGGGCTACGATGCCCATTGGCTTGATCCGCTGGCAGGCCTGTGCCTGTCGCTGGCGACCTTTCGGCATCTGACAGAGGCACTGATGGAGATGAGCCGCGAGTTCTGTCCGGGGTGCCTCGTATTCGTCCTGGAGGGCGGTTACGACCTTGATGTGCTGTCGCATGGCGTGGGGATGACGATCGCCACCCTTCTTGGGCGGGACTATGTAGATCCCTTCGGGGCGAGCCCGCGCCCTGAGGCCAGCATCGATGCCCTGATCCAGCGCCAGGCAGCATGGCACGAGATCGACATTCCTGACTAGATCATGCAACTGAACCTCTGGGACCGAGCCGTAAACAAAGGAGAAGAGATGCCGCGAATACCGATAGAGTCGCTGCAGCCCGGCGCTTCCGTGAGCAAGCAGGTGTTCCTTTTGAGGGACAAATCGCTGAGCCCCACACGTTCTGGCGTAAGCCTCATGCGCCTGGTCCTGGGCGACCGCTCCGGGTCTATCCCCGGCATCATGTTTGACGCTCCAGCGAACTGGTTTCAGCAACTGGAGGTGGGACAGGGCGTGGAGGTGACCGGCAAGATCGAGGAGTACCGGGATACGCTGCAAATCCGGCTGGATCGGGTTACTCGCACATCGATTGAGGACCTGGGGGAGTTCCTCCCCGGTGCCAGCAGGCCGATACCGGCCATGCAACGTGAACTGGACCAGGTGATCGCGTCGGTCCAGCACCCCGATCTGAGCCGGCTGCTCCTCGCGATACTGGGCCAGGGCAGTGAACTGCGAGGCGCCTTCTGCGAGGCTCCCGCAGCCAAGACGCTGCACCATGCCTGCCGCGGAGGTCTGCTCGAGCATACTCTCAGCGTCGTCAGCCTCGCCAACGCACCGTTCGAGGAGCGCACGCCTTCCACCCTGGAAGACGGAGGGCAAAGCCTCATGCGCGATCTCGCCATCACGCTGGGACTGCTTCACGATCTGGGCAAGGTGCGCGCCTATGACCGGACGACCTTTGAGCTGACAGACGAAGGTGCTCTCTTTGGGCACCTGTATATGAGCGCCTCTCTGGTGGAGGCCGCCATCGCGCTGTTGCCCGGCTTTGATCCTAATCTACGGCTTCGCGTCATCCACGGGATCCTGGCGCACCACGGGACGCTCGAGCACGGCTCTCCGGTGGTGCCGATGACGCGCGAGGCGATTGCCGTTCACCACGCGGATGCCATGGATGCTGATCTGCAGGGGGCCACCGAGGTCATGGCGCGCCCGGATGCCCAGACCGGCGCATACACGGCCTACAGCCCCATGCACGAGACGCGTCTGTACCGCGGATTCGGCGACGAGGTCATCTAGGGCGCAGGCTAGATGACGCGCCCGCCATAGACCGGTATCGCCGCGCCATTGACGGCCTCTCCCGTGGGCCCGCAGAGCATCAGCATCACCCGTGCAAGATCTTCCGCGGCGACTCGATCCCGCGCTTCGTCCGCGGATCTCTCCGCGACGATCGTGCTGGGGAGGATGACGTTGGCGCGGATTCCCTGTGCGCCATAGTCCACCGCGATCGAGCGCGTCAGGGCCACCAGGCCCGCCTTGGATACATTGTAGGGCGCCTGCCCCCCTCCGAGGCGCTCCACCGCGCGTGACCCGATGTGTATGATCCGGCCCCCGCCCTGGGCGATCATGGGCGGTATGACGGCACGGCTGATGTTGAATGCGGTGTGTAGGTTGGTCGCGATCATCGCGTGCCAGACTTCATCGCTCAGGTCGGCCAGCTTTACGCCCCCGCCCCAGGTGCCCACCAGATTCAGCAGGCAGTCCACGCGGCCCCAGCGGTCGGTGATCGCCCGAACGGCGTCCCCGGCTTCCTGAGGCCGAGAGAGGTCGGCCTGGCAACAGATCGCTTCGTCATCGGTGAGCCCCAGCCTGTCCATCAGGGCGCGCAACGGCTCCAACCGGCGCGCGAGGAGGCCCAGTCTTGCCCCCTCATCCCTAAAGGTCCGTGTCACCGCCTCTCCAAGCGTGCCACTCGCTCCGGCTATCAGGACGATCTGCTCGGCAACCATCATCGTTAGCCTCCTGTCTTCTCCGCCTGACGTATGCAGCGGTCGATCCAGAGCACGATCTCATCACGGCTGCACCTGGGGGCGCCGTGCAGGGCGGTGCTGTCCAGCAGCCAGGTTGCGTTCTCTCCGGCGGAGCGCAGCAGAGCTTCCGAGGCTGCTCTTGGCACGATGGTATCGCGACCGCAGTGGACGATGAGCAACGGGCAAGCGGCGCGGTCGCCGATGACATCGATCGGCCAGCGCCCATGGTCGATGCGCGCCGATAGCCGGGCTCCCAGCAGCCGAGCGATGGGCCTGAGGGCCCCCGGCCGCCAGGTTCGGGCGGGCATCCAGGGAGGGCCGGCCGGGCACGATAGGCTGACGACACCATCCAGCCGAGCGCCCTGAGCGGCGGCGAAGATGGTTGCCGCTGCCCCGAGCGATACGCCAACGCCCAGCACGTGGGCGTAGCCGAGGTGGCGAGCCTCGGCCACGAGCTCCGAGAAGCATCGGCCTGCTCGGGACCAGTCTAGCGGTGCGACGCCGGTGCTCTGGCCGTGTCCCGGCTGATCGTAGGCGATCAGGTCCCAGTGTGGGAGCAGGATGTCGGCCAGTCCTAGCAGCTTGTGATCGTCCTTGCGCTTGAGCAGGCCGTGAGAGAGTATCACGACGCTTTTCCGCCCGCGATCTACGTGCCAGTATGAGATGCGTTCGCCGTCACCCAGAGCGAGCTCTCTCACCTGGGCATCTTGAGGAAGCTTGCCCCGGCCGAGCCACACATAGCGTGCGAGCACCCAGGCCAGCAGTCCCATGGCGCTCAGAAGATACAGAGGTTTCTTCATGGCGCCATTCTAGCGCCCGCACCATGTCTGGCAAGCCCGCCTCCAGGCATCACAGGCGGCAGCTTTGACGGTGGGCATCCCCGAGCGTAGAATCTGACCATTCTGCTTGACGAGTACCAATGAGACAGGGGGTGGCCTGCATGACCACACGTGCACGCGTTGCCGTGCTCAAGACCCAGCCTGAAAGCGTGCTGGCCGATTACGACCGGCTGCTTGGTTTGGCCCAGGTGGAACGCTATCTTCCTCTCGATAGTACCGTGATTCTCAAGGATAACATCTCGTGGCACTACCCGTTCCCCAGCGCAAACACCACGCCCTGGCAGCTTGAGGGCACGGTTCTTGCGCTGCAACGCCGGGGCTATGGACAGCAGGTGTGCGTGCAGAACAAGACGGTGGTCACCAACGCCTTCAAGGGCGAGGACCTGAACAACTATGTGCCGATCTTTAGGCGGTACAACATCCCCGTCCTCTACAACTTTAAGGACTCGGACATAAAGTGGAAGGTGTATGAGCCCAGAGCACGGATGAACGCACTGGATCGCGTCTACCCGGAAGGGATCCTCATGCCCGAGTACTTTAAGGGCAAGAGCATCGTGCACCTCCCCACGGTCAAGTGCCACATCTATACCACAACCACTGGCGCGATGAAGAACGCCTTCGGCGGCCTCCTGAACACCAAGCGGCACTATACGCATTCCTGGATTCACGAGACACTGGTGGATCTGCTGGCGATCCAGAGGGAGATTCACTCGGGGATCTTTGCGGTGATGGATGGCACAACGGCAGGGAACGGAACTGGCCCGAGGGTGATGAAGCCCGTGGTGAAGAACGTGATTCTCGCCAGCGGCGATCAGGTGGCCATTGACGCGATCGCTGCCAAGCTGATGGGCTTTGATCCAATGTCGATCGGATACATCCGGCTGGCGCACGAACAGGGCTTGGGGGTGGGCGATCCGCGAGAGATCGAGGTGGTTGGCGACGATATCGCCGGTGAGAGCTGGGGTTTCAGCGTGGGCGTCAATCTGCACCGGGCCCTGGGATGGCTCTCCTGGTACGGGCCCACCAAGGTTCTCCAGAGGCTGCTCTTTCACACGCCGCTCGTGCATGCCATGAGCTTTGTTTCGGAAGCCTACCATGACTACTTCCGCTGGCCTCTGCACGAGCGACACGTCTATGAACAGTGGCGCCAGGCGACGCCCTGGGGGCAGCTCTTTGATCGCTATCTAGCGGAGGGGCACCTGCGTTAGCCTGCCGGCGCTGGAGCTGCGAGGAAAGCAACGGGCCTCAGGGTTTACCCCTGAGGCCCGACCTGTTATCAGCCTTTGCTGGATCGGCCGATAGCGGCCCTGATGAACTCGCGAAAGAGCGGATGCGGGCGATCCGGGCGCGTCTTGAACTCCGGATGGAACTGGCAGCCAACCATCCACGGGTGATCGCCGACCTCGCCCATCTCTACGAGCATGTCGTCGGGCGAAACTCCACTCCAAACCAACCCCGCCTCGCGCAGTTGCTCGCGGTAATCGTTGTTGATCTCCCAGCGGTGGCGATGGCGCTCGTCTACCTGACCGGCATCGTAAGCAGACTGCGCCAGCGTGCCGCTCTGGAGCACGCAGGGATACCGCCCGAGCCGCATCGTTCCGCCCTTGTCTGCGATTCCCCGCTGTTGCAGCATGAGATCGACCACCGGATGCGGTGTGCTCTCGTCCATCTCGGTGCTGTTCGCTCCCTCCAGCCCCAGCACATTCCGGGCGTAGTCAATGACCATGACCTGAAGACCCAGGCACAGCCCAAGATAGGGCACGCGGTTCTCCCGCGCGTAGCGGGCCACGGCGATCATCCCTTCGACTCCCCGTGGCCCAAAGCCGCCGGGCACGATGATCCCGTCTGCCAGAGCCACGGACTCTGAAATGGCGCCGTGCTCCAGATCCTCAGAGTTCACCCAGTCAATGGATACGCGCTTGCCGTGCGCGGCGGCGGCGTGCACCAGCGCCTCCGCGACGCTCAAGTACGCATCATGCAGGCCCACGTATTTCCCGACCAGCGCTACGCGCACCTCCCCTTGGGGATTGAGCAGCCGGGACACCACGTCTCGCCAGCCGTTTAGCTGGGGCTCGGCGGCGTCGAGCTTGAGCCTCTCGACGAGATAGTCGCCCAGACCGTACTCCTCCAGCGTGATCGGAACTTGATAGATCGTGCGGGTGGTCTCCAGAGGAATCACCGCTTTGCGATCTACGGCACCAAAGAGGGCGATTTTGTCGAGGAGGTCGTCGCCGATTGGATAGTCGGCGCGGCACAGGAGCACGTCCGGGCTGATGCCGATGCTGCGGAGCTCTGCAACGCTGTGTTGCGTCGGTTTGGTCTTGAGTTCGTCGGTGGCTCCGATGTGAGGCAGAAGCGTGATATGAACGTAGCAGCAGTTGTCGCCGCCCACGTCTCGACGCATTTGGCGGATCGCCTCCAGGAATGGCAGGCTCTCGATGTCGCCCACGGTGCCACCGATCTCAACAATGGCGACATCGGCGTTGCTTTCCTCTGCCGACGACCGTATGTGATGCTTGATCTCGTCAGTGATGTGGGGAATAACCTGGACGGTGCCACCGAGAAAGTCGCCATGGCGCTCGCGGGCGATCACTTCGGCATAGATGCGCCCGCTGGTCACATTGGCATGACGCCCGAGTTGCACATCGGTGAAGCGTTCATAGTGGCCGAGATCCAGGTCCGTCTCGGTGCCATCCTCCAGCACGTACACTTCGCCATGCTGAAGGGGGGACATGGTGCCGGGGTCAAAGTTGATGTAGGGATCCAGTTTTTGCAGCGTGACACGCACGCCGCGGGACTTTAGGATCCGGCCGATCGAGGCTGCGGCCACGCCCTTGCCGACTGAAGAGACGACGCCACCGGTCACAAAAACAAAGCGGGTCATGCATGCCCTCCGTGCTGGTGTGGGGCGTGCTGCCCGGGAAGTCATTCTAGTCCCGGCCGCCCCTCGCTCCAAATCACCTCCGAATCGCAGTCTCCCGGCGTGCGCAGAGAGAGCCCGGCGACGACCTGCCCCGTTGACACGCTCGCACGGCTGCTCGTATACTCGCCGCACTTGAGGGGAGACGATGCTCCATGTCCGACCAACACCCTTGGATACGCCGTAACCTGGTTCTCCTGGCGATCGACTTTGTGTCTTTCTCGGTGGGTTTCACCTTCTTCGACCCGCTCGTCATCCTGCCGGCGTTCACGCGGCTCCTCACCGGCTCTGAGTTGTTGGTGGGTGCCCTCGCGGCACTCCGGATCGTGTTCATTACACTGCCCCAGGTGTTCGCCGCATCCGTTCTGGCCGCCAGTCCCAAGAAGCAACCGCTCCTCGTGTGGTCAAGCGCCGGTGGCAGGCTCCCCGTTGTCATTATGGCGTTGGTCACGCTCTTGTTCGGATCCCGATTTCCCTGGCTGGTCGTGGGTGTGATGCTTCTCGCCGTGGCTTTGTTCAACACGTCGGAAGGGCTTAACTCGATCACCTGGCCCGACATCGTGGGCAAGCTGCTGCCGGCCCGCATACGGGGGCGCTTTCTGGGCACCGGGCAGTTGCTCTCATCGTTAGGCGCGCTGGCGGCCGGTTACCTGGTTCAACGGATCCTCGCATTGGAGGAACTGCCCTTTCCGCGGAGCTGGGCCCTGTTGTTCGGCTGCGCATCGATCGGCCTCTTTGGCTCCGTCCTGGCGTGCTCCCTGCTGCGCGAGCGCCCCGGCGCAACCGCCTCCGCTCATGTTGATGTGCGGCGCAGCATCGCCTCGCTCGGCAGGTATCTGCGCGCGGATGCGCGGCTGCGGCGTGTTGTCATTGTCGAGATTCTGTTGGGCATCGCCAGTTCGGTCTTTACCTTCTTTGTACTGAGGGCGCAAGACCTGGTCCCCCAGGCACAGAGCGCGCTCGGTACCTACCTCATCGTACAGAACCTGGGCGGCAT
>Ga0123332_1000454_pt1 | contig 40877 bp, 39 predicted proteins | sample BioC12SIPDNA_4_FD_89958 | JGI IMG/M metagenome (GOLD analysis project Ga0123332, IMG submission 89958) | Anaerobic biogas reactor microbial communites from Washington, USA - Biogas_R2_A C12 SIP DNA | ecosystem: Engineered > Bioreactor > Anaerobic > Unclassified | place: Washington, USA... | reverse complement strand
TCGTGGTCATGCCGCCGCTGACGACGACCGGGGACGAGATCGACCGCATCGTCGACGTCGTCGCCGCGTCGATCGCCGATGCCTGCCGCTGACGGGGGGCCCTGGGCCGCCCGGATCGCCGAACGGCTCGACGCCGTCCGCGCCGAGGGGCGCTGGCGCCGCACCCGCACGTTCGATGCCCTGGGGCCGGTGGGCCGGCTCGCTCCCGACGACGGTCCGGCGGGCGGATCCGACCCGACCGACGTCGTGTCGTTCGCATCGAACGACTACCTCGGGCTCTCGGCCCACCCGGCGGTGATCGCCGCCGCCCACGACGCCCTCGACCGCTGGGGCGCCGGGGCGACCGCGTCGAGGCTCGTCGTCGGATCGCGCCCGCCCCACGCCGACCTCGAGGCCGCCCTCGCCGGGTGGAAGGGCACCGAGGCGGCGCTCGTGCTCCCCACCGGGTTCGCCGCCAACCTCGCCGTCCTCACCAGCCTCGCCGGTCCCGGCACCCGCATCCTGAGCGACGAGCTGAACCACGCCTCGATCGTCGACGGCTGCCGGGCCGCCCGCGGCGACGTCGAGGTCGTACCCCACGGCGACCTCGACGCCCTGGCCGCCCGGCTCACCGACGACCGCCGTCCGACCGTCGTGGTGGTCGACGCCGTGTACTCGATGGACGGAGACGCCGCCGACCTCAGTCGCCTCGCCGGGCTGTGCACCCGCCACGGAGCGGCGCTGGTGGTCGACGAGGCCCACTCGGTGTTCGGTCCCGACCTCGACCCCGCCGATCACCCCGACCTCACCCTCGTGCGGGTCGGGACGCTCTCGAAGGCGCTCGGCTCGTTGGGCGGGTTCGTCGCGTCGACCGCCGCCGTGCGCGACCTCCTCGTGAACGTGGCCCGCCCGTTCATCTTCACGACCGGCCTCTCCCCGGCCGACACCGCCGCTGCGGCCGCCGCGCTGGAGATCGTGCGGTCGCCCGCGGGCGACGCGCTGCGTGCCCGCCTGCGGCGCCACGTCGACCGGTTGCGTCCCGGCCACCCCTCGCCGATCGTGCCGATCGTCCTGGGCGACGAGGCGGCCGCCGTCGCCGCCGCCGACCGGCTCCTCGCCGCCGGCCTCCACGTTCCTGCCATCCGCCCGCCGACCGTGCCCCCGGGCACCTCGCGCCTGCGGGTGACGTTCTCCGCCGCCCACACCGACGACCAGGTCGACCGCCTCGTCACCGCCCTGCGTTACATCTGGGGTCTGACCCCGGATGTAACACCGTGAGCGGGATGCGGCCGCGGGTGGTCGTGGCGATGGTCGGCACCGGGACGGAGGTCGGCAAGACGTGGGTCGCGGCATCCGCCCTGGCCGAGCTGCGAGACCGGGGCGCGACCGTCGCCGCCCGCAAGCCGGCCCAGTCCGCCGAGCCCGACGATCCCGCGCCGTCCGACGCGGCCGTGCTGGCGGCCGCCACCGGCGAGGACGAGTTCACGGTCTGCCCCGCCCACCGCCGCTACGCGGTGGCGATGGCGCCGCCGATGGCTGCCGACGTCCTCGGGCTCGAACGCTTCACCGTCGCCGACCTGGCCGCCGAGACCGCCTGGCCCCGCCTGACCGCCGGGGTCGCCCGGACCCACCCGGCCGACGGATCCGTCGTCGACGTCGGGCTGGTCGAGACGGCCGGGGGGTTGCTGTCGCCCGCCGCCGCCGACGGCACCAGCCTCGACCTCGCCCTCGCCGTCGACCCCGACGTCGTGGTGCTCGTCGCCGACGCCGGGTTGGGCACGATCAACGGCGTCCGCCTGTGCCTCTCCGCCCTCGCCCCCCGCTGGTCCGGCCCGGTCGTCGTCGTGCTGAACCGCTACGACGACACTCTCCCGCTGCACCGGGCCAACCGCGACCTGCTCGCCGCGGAAGCTCCGGCGGGCGGGCCGGTCACGGTGCTCGCCGCGGGCACCGACGCGTCGTCCCTCGCCGACCACGTCGGGACGACCCTCGACCACCGGAGCGGTGGCCGAGGATCGCCCAACGGTCATCCACAGGACACTCCCTAGGCGTTGACCAGATCCTCCGGGGTGAGCGACAGCGTCTCGCCCTCCCAGTCCTGGAGCTCGCCGATCTCACTGAAGTGACCGGCGGCGGCGTCGTACTGCACCAGCCGCAGCGACTCGCCGAGGAACGGGTCGTCGCCTCCGGACGTGGTGAACGACACGCCGTCGATCGCCAGGTCGCTCGTGAAGCCGTCGATGTTGTGGACCGACTCCATCACGGCGAGGCGGGTGGGCGCCTCGGCGGCCTCGAGGGCCTGCACGAAGATCTCGGCCTGCACGTAGCCGTACAGGATGATGGCGTTCTCGAGGTCGAGCGCACGGCCCTTGAAGTCGGTGCGGTACTGCTCGACGGTCTCCTTGAACGCGACCATCGCCGGATCGTCCGCGTAGGCGGGGTTGAGCGGGTCCTTGAGGTTCGTGAAGCTCAGGGCCCCGTCACCGGCGGCGCCGGCGAGGATCATCAGCGTCTTGGAGATGCACGTCGCCGACACCCACGTCGTGGGCTCCCAGCCCTCGTCCTGCTTCGACGTCAGGGCGTCGGGGCAGGCGAGCAGGGTGGCGCCGTTGAAGAAGGCGTCGGCGTCGCTGGCCGCGAGGCTGGCGACCTGGGTCGACACCTCGTCGGCGCCCGACGGGTACTCCTCGACCGCGACCACCTCGATGTCGGTGCCCTCGATCGCCTGGCGGAAGCCCTGCTCGTAGGTGGCGCCGAACTCGTCGTTCTGGACGAGCATGGCGACCTTGGCCTCGGGCTGGTTCTCCTTCAGGTAGTCGGCGAACGCCTGAGCCTCGAGCGTGTAGGGGGCCAGCGTCGAGCCGAGCAGCCACGGGTAGTCGGGGTTGCCCCACGCCACCGAGCCGGTCGCCGCGAACAGGTTCGGAACGCACAGCTCACCGAGGAAGTCCCGGACGTTGATGTTGTTCGCGGTGCCGACGACGCTGAACACGGCGAAGGCGTTGGAGCCGTCCGCGCCGACCAGCTCCTCGATGTTCGAGGCGGTCTGCTGCGGGTTGTAGACGTCGTCCTTGTCCTCGAACTCGATCTGGTAGCTCTTGCCGGCGATCTCGACGCCGCCTTCTTCGTTCACCTTGTCGAAGTACGCCGCCCAGCCGCGGGCGATCTCGGCGAACGCGCCGACCAGCTCCGACTGCGGGTACGACGACACGAGCTTGATCGTGTCGCCCTCGATCTCGGCGGTCGGGTCGGTCTCGCAGTCGTCGATGTCGATCGACGACTCGACGTCGCCGTTTCCTCCGTCGCCTCCGTCGCCGCCGTCATCGGATGAGTCGTCGCCTCGGCTGCTGCACGAGCTCATCAAGAGCATCGCGACGGCGAACAGGGCGAGCGGACCTCGCCAACGGGAACGGTTCATGGCTCCTCCTCGGTCGGAGTGGTTGTGGTGGTGGATGGATCGGGTCCGGCGGCGCCGGCGGTGGCGGGCACCGCGGCGCGGGCGGGGAACAGGCGGCCGAAGAGCTTGCCCAGACCGCCGACGATGCCCTCGGGCAGCACGTAGATCATGGTGATCAGGGCGGCGCCGAAGATCGCCGGCGACAGCACCTCCTTGCCCTCGATCAGGCCGTCGGTGTGGCGGCGCAGCAGGACGAGGATCAAGGCCCCGACCGCGGGGCCCGTGATCGTCGCCGTACCGCCGATGACCACCGCGACGAGGAACTCGATCGAGTTGCGGAAGGCGAGCAGCGGGTTGGTCGCGTCGGCGGCCCGGTCGATCATCACCGACAGCGCCCCGGCGATGCCCGCGTACGCGGCCGACAGGGCGAACGTGCCGACCTTCACCCGGGCGACGTTGATGCCCACCGTCGACGCGGCGACCTCCTGGTCGCGCACCGCGATCATCGCCCGCCCGACCCTCGATCGCACCAGGTTCCACGCCAGGAGGAACAGCAGGGCGGCGATCAGGACCGTCTCGAGGTACTGCCACTGGTCGTCGGCGAGGAACGAGAGCAGCGAGTCGAACTCGCGACGCTTGGGGCGGACGAGCGCGACTCCGCCCGCGCCGTCGATGTACTTCTGCCCCACGCGCGGGAAGAGCACGGCGAGGCCGAGGGTGACGAGCGCCAGGTGCAGGCCCTTGACCCGCAGCGCCGGGATGCCGACCAGCACGCCGACCACCGCGGCCAACACGGCCGCGGCCGGGATGGTGGCCTCGAACGACCACCCGTGGGTGTCGACGAGGATCGCGCTGGTGAAGGCGCCGACGCCGAAGAACGCACCGTGGCCGATCGAGATCTGGCCGTTGAACCCGGTGAGCAGGTTGAGGCCCATGGCGGCGATGGCGAAGTACGCGGCCCGGGAGAGCTCCCGGTTCCAGACCGGCTCGAAGTAGTACGGCGCGTAGAGGACCGCGATGGCGACGAGGACGCCGACGACGACCCGGACGGTGGTGCGGTTCACCCGGTCACACCCTCTCGACCACGCGCCGGCCGAACAGACCGGTCGGGCGCACCAGCAGGACGAGCAGGATCAGGGCGAAGGGCACGACGAGCTCGATCGTCGACAGGGCGTCGACGTAGCCGATCGTGAGCGACTCGGCGATGGCGACGATCATCCCACCGACGACCGCTCCGACCGGACTGTCGAAGCCTCCGAGCGCCGCCGCCGCGAAGGCGTAGACCAGCACGACCGTCATCAGGCCGGGGCTCACCGAGCCGCGGTCGGCGGCGACCATCGACCCGGCCAGCGCACCGATGCCCGCGGCCAGCGCCCAGCCGACCATCAGCATCGCCGAGGTGTTGATGCCGACCATCCGGGCCGACGCCGGGTTCGAGGCGACCGCCCGCAGCGCCAGGCCGAGCTTCGTCTTCTGGAGCAGCAAGTACAGGAACAGGCACAGCCCGATCAGCGTGAGGGCGAGCGCCCCGACCGCCCACGAGATGCTCGTGTTCCCGATGTCGAGCAGCCGGGCGCTGCGCCCGACCGGGTCGCCCGGCGAGGACACCGAGGGCCACGGCTTGGGCATCGGCTCGGCGTCGGTGCTGAACAGGAGCTGGGATATCGCGTTGATCGCGAGGAACATCCCGAGCATCACGATCAGCACGTTCAGATGGCTCTTGCCCGGTGCCGTGACCGGACGGATCAGGACCCGTTCGATCACCGCCCCGCCGATCATGCTGAGCAGGATCGAGAACGCGATGGCGAGTCCGATCGGCACGCCGTGGGTCGTGAACCACCACGACAGGTAGGCGGAGAACAGCGCCATCTCCCCCTGGGCCAGGTTGAGCAGGCCGGTGGTCCGGTAGATCAGCACGAGGGCGAGGGCGAGGGCGGCGTAGACCGCCCCGTTGCCGATGCCGATCAGGATGTAGCGGATGAACAGGTCCATTCAGAACCCCAGGTAGGCCTTGCGGATGGCGTCGTCGTCGCGGAGCTGGGAGGACGGGCCCGACGCCACGATCTCGCCCGTCTCCAGCACGTAGCCGCGGTGTCCGATGTCGAGGGCGAGGTTGGCGTTCTGCTCGACGACGAGGATCGTCAGGCCCTCCTCGCGGTTCAGTTCGCCGAGGCGGGCGAACAGGTCGCGGGTGATCAGCGGGGCGAGGCCGAGCGACGGCTCGTCGAGCAGCAGCAGCCGCGGGCGCAGCATCATCGCCCGGGCGATCGCCAGCATCTGCTGCTCGCCGCCGCTCATGCTGCCCGCCGCCTGGTCGCGGCGCTCCGACAGCCGGGGGAAGACCTCGAACCAACGGTCGATGTCGCGCTGCACCTCGCCGTCGCGGCGGTTGATCGCACCGAGCTGGAGGTTCTCCAGCGTCGTCAGGTCGCCGAACGTCCCGCGCCCCTGCGGCACGTGGCCCACGCCGGCGCGGGCCGCCTTCTCCGGTGAGCGGGCCAGGGGACGTCCGTCGAGCAGGACCTGGCCCCTGGTCGCGATCTCGCCGGTGATCGCCCGCAGCGTCGTGGTCTTGCCGGCGCCGTTGGCCCCGAGCACCACGACGACCTCGCCCTCGTCGACGGTGAGGTCGATGCCGCGCAGCACGGTGACCGGTCCGTAGCCGCCGGTGACGCCGCTCAGCTCCAGGAGGCTCACGGCCCGCCGTCCCCGTCGTCGGCGGTGCCGAGGTAGGCCTCGATCACCTTCGGGTCGTTGCGGACGACCTCGGGCGGGCCCTCGGCGATGCGGCGGCCGAAGTCGAGCACGACGATGTGGTCGCTGATCGCCATGACCATCGCCATGTGGTGCTCGACCAGGAGGACGGTGAGGTCGAACTCGTCTCGCAAGCGGTGGATCGTGGCGGCCAGCTCGTCGACCTCGGCGTGGGTGAGGCCGTTGGCGGGTTCGTCGAGCATCAGCAACTTCGGCCGCGACGCCAGGGCGCGGGCCAGCTCGATGCGCTTGAGGGTGCCGAACGGGAGCCCGGCGGCGGGCCGGCTCGCCAGATGGGCGAGGTCGAGGCGTTCGAGGATCGACATCGATTCGGCCGCCATGCGGCGGTTCTCGGGCCAGCCCAGGCCGACCAGGCCACGGACGAACCCGACCCTGCCCTCGGTGTGGGCGCCGACCCGCACGTTGTCGAGCACCGATAGCCCGGGGAACAGCGCGACGTTCTGGAACGTGCGGGCGATGCCGGCGCGGGCGATGCCGTGGGGCGGCACCTTCAACAGGTCGCGCCCGTCGAAGGTCACCGACCCCGACGTCGCCGGGTAGAGGCGGCTGATGACGTTGAACAGCGTGGTCTTGCCGGCGCCGTTCGGCCCGATCAACGCACAGATCGAGCCCCGCTGGATCTCGAAGGTCAGGCCGTCGAGGGCGACGACCCCGCCGAAGCGCACGCCGACGCCGGCGACCTCCAGGAGGGCCCCGCCGGTCGGCGGAGCGGTGGTCGGCGCAGCGGGGTCGGGGCTCGACATGGGCGGGGGTGTCCTCGACGTCGGACCCGCGGGACCATCTGCCCCACTGCGCCCGGCGCGGCGTCATCTAACCACGCCCGGACCGTCGGGGTGCCGGATGCCACCCACCGGCGTCGGTCGGCACCGGCGGTTCACCCCCTCAGCGGTGCGCCCCCATGAACATCCCGCTCATCTGCTCGTAGGCCTCGACGACCTTCCCCGCGCCGAGCACGACGCACTCGAGCGGCGCCTCGACGAGGTACACCGGGATCTCGGTCTCGTTGGCGATGCGCTGGGCCAGCCCGGCGAGCATCCCGCCGCCGCCGACCAGGTGCATGCCCCGGACGATCAGGTCGTGCGCCAGCTCCGGCGGCGCCTCGCCGAGGCAGGCGACCACCGAGTCGACGATCGCGGTGACCGGCTCGTCGATGGCGGCGCGCACCTCGCCGGGCGAGAGGATCACCGTCTTGGGCAGGCCGGTCATCAGGTCGCGGCCGCGCACCTCGGCCTTCACCTCGTCGCGGACGGGGTAGGCGGACCCGATCGAGACCTTGATCTCCTCCGCGGTGCGCTCGCCGATGGCGATGCCGTACTCGCGGCGGATGAAGCTCTGGATCGACGCGTCGATGTCGAAGGACCCGACCCGCACCGCCTGGAGCGCGACCACGCCACCGAGCGAGATGAGCGCGGTCTCCGACGTGCCGCCGCCGACGTCGACGACCATGTTGGCGACCGGCTCGTTGATCGTGAGCCCGGCCCCGAGCGCGGCCGCCATCGGCTGCTCGATCAGCTGGGCCTCCGCCGCCCCGGCCCGGCGGGCCGCCTCGGTGACCGCCCGGCGCTCTACCTCGGTGATCGCCGACGGCACGCAGATCACGACCCGGGGCCGGTTGAACCGGCTGACCCCCGCCCGGTGGAGCAGCAGGCGGATCATCCGCTGGGTGATGTCGAAGTCGGTGATCGCCCCCTGGCGCAGCGGGCGCACGGCGACGATCGAACCCGGGGTGCGGCCGATCATCTGCCACGCCTCGTGGCCCATCGCCAGCACCTCGCCGGTGTTCTGGTTGAGGGCGATGACCGACGGCTCGTTGAGGACGATGCCCTGCCCGCGCGCGTAGACGAGCGTGTTGGCGGTGCCGAGGTCGATCGCGAGGTCGCGGGCCACGGCTATCCGCCCTCACCCGGTTCGACCCGCCGGGCCCGGTCCGACTCGAAGCGCCGCGGCCGCGGCCCGGAGTCCGGCGACAGGGCGTGCATCTCCTTGCGGAACCCGTCGATGCCGGAGTGCAGACCGGTCGGCTTCCGACCGCGCAGGTAGAGGTACACCGACGCCACGACGACGACGAGCAGTGGGATCAGGAGGAAGTAGAGCGCGGTCATGGGCGGGCCGGGTCCTCCGCGGCGGATCGGATCGGTCGGGCATCGGTGCCCCACTCCTCACCGCCCGCCCAGGACTCCTTCTTCCAGAGTGGCACGGTGGCCTTGAGCGTGTCGATGCAGTGGGCTGCGGCGGCGAACGCGTCCCCTCGGTGGGGCGCCGACGCCGCCACCACCACGGCCACCTCACCGACCTCGAGCGTGCCGGTGCGGTGGATCGCGGCGACGCGCCGCACGGAGGGCCAGCGCCGCCGGACCTCGGCGACGACGTCGGCCAGGCGGGCCTCGGCGGCGCCGGCGTAGGCCTCGTAGGTCAGGTGCGTGACGCCCTCCCGCCCGGGCGCATGGTCGCGGACCGTCCCGGCGAAGGTGACGACCGCGCCGCTGTCGGGAGTGGACGCCCAGCGGCCGGCGGCGGCCGCGTCGAGCGGCTCGTCGGTGAGGCCGACCCAGTCGTCGCCGTCGGGCACCCGCCAACCGTACAGTGCCGCGGTAACAGGTGGGGTCGGAGGAAAACCGTTACCGCGGCGGGGGCGCGGCCAACGCGGCGCGGGTCGTCGGTAACCTGCGGCGCCGCGACGCGCCGTCGCCCGGGCACCTCCGCTCCGGGGCCGACGCCGAGCGACCCTCGTGCCGATGGACCACGACGATCCGCCCGACGGCGGCCTCCCCTCGCCCGACGACCGCCTGTGGCGCCACCCTTCCGAGCTGGCGGCGTCCGGACGGCCGGCGTCGTCCGGGGCGACCGACCCGGACGGGGCGTCGACACCGCGGACACCGCGGTCGCACCGCCCGACGATCGTCCTCCTCGCCGTGATCGTCGGCCTCACCGGCGCGGCCGCCGCCACCCTCGTGGCGCCGTCGGCGGGCGACCGCGACGAGACGCGGCTCCTGCCGGTCACCTCGACCGTGCCGACCAGCACCGCCGCCACCGTCGTCGACGCGGTCGGCCACGCGGTCGTGCGCGTCTCGGTCGAGCACGACGGCCGCGTGCGCCGCGGGTCCGGCGTGGTCGTGCGTCCCGACGGGCTCGTCGTCACCAGCGCGCTCCTGGTCGACGGGGTCGACGAGGTCACCGTCACCTGGGCTTCGGGGCGCCGCGAGGCGGCCACGGTGTCGGGGGCCGACGACCTCACCGGCCTCGCCGCCCTCAGCGTCGACGACGCCGGCCTGTCGTCGGCCACCGTCGCCGCCTCGCCGGCCCGGCCCGGCGAGGTCGCCTACACCGTCGCGTCGTGGGCCGGGGCGCCCGATCCGAGCATCAGCCGGGCCCACGTCAGCGCGGCGGTCGGACACCTCGACGAGGCCCAGGGCCGGCTCCTCGGGCTGATCACGACCAGCTCGCCGGTGCCGCGCTGGGCCGACGGCGGCGCGCTCGTCGACGCGGCCGGCGGCTGGCAGGGCATCAGCCTCGCCGTCCCCGACGACCCCTCCAGCGGATGGGCCGTCCCGGCGACGGTGGCCGTGCGCGTCGCCGACGACCTCCGCCGCCTCGGCTACGTCGACCGCGGCTGGCTCGGCGTGTGGGGCGCCACCCTCCCCTCCGCCGACCAGCCCGACGGCGACCCGGCGACCGTCGGGGCGACGCCGCAGGACGGCGAGGGCGGCGTGCTCGTGCTCGAGGTGTCGCCGGGGTCCCCGGCCGCCGCCGTCGACCTGCGCGTCGGCGACGTCGTCGTGACGATCGACGGCGAGGCGATCCGCTCGTTCGGGGACCTGCGCTCCGCCCTCACGCTCACCCGCCCCGGCGACGAGGCGACCGTCGAGATCCGGCGCGACGGCGAGCGCCACCCGCTCGTCGTCACGCTCGCCGCCGCCCCCCGCTGACCCCCGCCGCGCCGATGGTGCCGCTCAGGGACGACGGCGCAGGTGCCGGACGACGGCCCACGCGGCGCCGCCCAGCGCGGCGGCGCCGACTGCGCCGGTGACCCCGAGGGCTATCTCCTGGCGGCGGCGGGGGCTGAGCGTCGCCAGCGCGGTGGCGGGGGTGCCGAGCACGAACGCCTCCTCGTTGCTGTGCTCCGGCTCCCAGCCGTCGGCGCGCAGGCGGTCGTTGGCGACGACCCAGGGGTGTCGGGCGTAGGCGACCAGCCCGGGCGGGGTCGGCGCCAGGCCGAGCTTCCAGCGCAGCCGGCTGATGCGGTCGCCGATCTTGGCGGGTAGCCGGACCTTCGGCGTCCCGGCGTCGAGCGCGGTGTACTCGGCGCCGCGCAGCCAGCCGTCGGGGGCGACGTTGCGGGCCCCGTCGATGCGGACGACGGCCGCCAGCGCGATCGCGGCGGCGAGGTCGTCGACGTGGAGGAACTGGGCCGGGGGGTCGCCCTCGATGTCGGCGACCCGCCGGGCGGCGTGGAGAGCGCGGGCGAGCCCGTCGGATGCGGCGTCACCGCCGACGACCGGCACCGGCCGCAGCACGGTCGCCGTCTTCCCCGGATGGGCTTGACGCCACTCGGCGACCCGTCGCTCGATCTCCGCCCGCTGGACCGCCAGCGCCAGCTCCGGCACCGGGCGCAGGGTCGCGTCCTCGGTGAGCGGCATCGCGTTGTTGGCCCACGCGCCGTACACGGTGGCCGACGACAGGACGACGACGTGGGCGGCGTCGACGTCGCCGGCCGCGTCGAGCACCCGCTGGGCGATCGCCACGTCGGCGGACGCGGCGGCGGAGGCCTCGTCGAGCGCCGCGCCGGACGGCGTGCCGACGTGGACGACCACCTCCGCCCCCTCGAACAGCGGCTTGAGGTCCGCGGTCGCGAGGTCGACCGACCGGCCGCCCGCGCCGCCTCCCGCGCCGAGGGCGACGACGGGACCGGCCTCGCGCAGGCGGGCCACGACCTCGCGGCCCAGCGCGGTGTCGGCGCCGGTCACCACCACCGGAGGCCCGGCCGCGCGGGGCTCGTCGTCGGGTCGGGGGCCGCGGAGGGGATCGGTCGCCACCGGCATACGATGCCGTCGTGCGCCCCCGACCGCCACATCGACCCGGCCGCCGGTCGCCATGAGCGGCCCCGACCCCTTCGGCGGGGTGCCGTTCCTCGGCGACCTGGCGAAGATGATCGGCCGCCAGGGCCCGATCGCGTGGGACGCCGCCCGCCAGATCGCCTACACGCTGGCCACCGAGGGCGAGACCGAGGCGAACGTCGACCCCGTCGGGCGCATCCAGCTCGAGCAGCTCGCCCGGGTCGCCGAGCTCCAGGTCGCCAACGCCGGGGGCCTCGACCCCGCCCACGGCGGTCCCGGCATCACCATCGTGCCGGTCACCCGCAGCCAGTGGGTCGCCCGCACGCTCGACGACTACCGGCCCCTGTACGAGCGTCTGGCGGCGTCGCTCGGCTCGGCCGCCGGCGGCGTCGACGCCGCGGGCTCCGGTCATCCCGCCGGGGCCGACCTCGACCTCCCCGACGACGATCCGGCCGCCGCCTGGATGGGTCAGCTCATGTCGCTGCTCCAGCCGATGACGTTGGGCATGTCGGCCGGGTCGATGGTCGGGCACCTCGCCACCCGGTCGTTCGGCCAGTACGACCTGCCGGTGCCGCGCCCCCCGTCGAACGAGGTGATGGTCGTGCTACCGACGATCGACGCCTTCGCCGCCGACTGGAGCCTCGGCGTCGACGACGTCCGCCTGTGGGTGTGCCTCCACGAGGTCGCCCACCACGCCGTGATCGACACCCCGCACGTGCGCGCCGAGCTGACGTCGCTGATCGAGCGCTTCGTCGCCGCCTTCCGACCCGACCCGAACGGCATCGAGCGGGCGATGGGCGAGGTCGACCCCACCGATCCGTCGGGCCTGGAGGCGGTGCAGCGGATCTTCACCGACCCCGAGGTGCTGATGGGCGCGACCAGTTCGCCCGCCCAGGACGAGATCCGCCCCCGTCTCGACGCGCTCGTCGCCGCCATCGTCGGATGGGTAGACCACGTGATGGACCTCGTCGGCGAGGGCCTCGTCGGCAGCTACGCGCAGGTCACCGAGGCGGTTCGCCGCCGACGGGTCCAGGCCGGCTCGGCCGACCGCTTCGTCGAGCGGCTGTTCGGCATGGACCTCACCCGGGAGCGGGTCGAGCAGGGCGCCGCGTTCGTGGCGGGCATCGTCGAACGCGCCGGCGAGGAGGGGCTGGCCCGCCTGTGGTCGGACCCCGCCCACCTGCCGACGCCGGCGGAGCTGGGCGCCCCCGGCCTGTGGCTCGCCCGCATCGACCTCGACGCCGAGCCCCCCACCACCGACCAGTCCTGACCGCCCGACGGTGCCGCCCGGCGGACTCCCTCACCGCGGCAACTGCTCGGTGGGGTCGTCGGGGTCCCACGAGGTCTCCGCGGCCGGAGGGGGTGGTGGTGGAGGAGGAGGAGGAGGCGCACCCGCCCGCGACGGAGGCGGCGGGGCCGGGTCGAACACGGTCGGATCGCCCCCCGCCGGAGCCGCGTGCTCGGCCGGCGTCGGCTCGGGCACCCGGTACGGATCGGGCACCGCGGGCGTTCCGGCGATCGGTGTGACGGCGGTGCCGATGCCGGGGCCGGCGCGCTTGCGATCCGGCGGCTCGGCGGACGTCGACCGCCCGTCGCGGCCGCGCCGCACCCGCCCGACCACCTTCCGGCCCGACTCGCGGACCATCGAGACCGTGCGGTCGCGGCCCTCGCTCATCGCCTCGTCGATGAGCACCGCCTGACGGCCGAAGCGACTCGACGACACCCCGGTGCGGTGGTTCCAGGCGGTGAGGCCGATCACGTAGGAGAAGGCGGCGAACGAGGCGACCAGGGTCACCGCGAGGAAGGACAGGCGCAGCTCGGCGAGCGACACGAGGCCGAACATGGACCCGACCACCCAGATGAGCTGGAACCGGGTCTCGAACCGGGCGAAGAGGCGCCCGCGGTTGGCGTCGGGGGCGTCGCGCTGGACGATCGAGTCGAAGGCGAGCTTGCCCGCCGTGTTGGCGATGCCGACCGACGCGCCGAGCAGCGCGGCGCCCGCGGTCCCCCCGCTGAACAGGGCGAGCACCCCCGCGCCGACGGTGAGCACGAGGCACGAGATCAGCATCCGCTCCTCGGGCAGCACCTGGCGCAGCCGGGGGGCGACGACCGACCCCGCCAGGCTGCCGATCACGCTCACCGCGGCGACCAGACCGAACTCGAAGAGCTGGTCGAGCTCGCGGAAGTGGAACGCGAAGTGGACGACGAGGTAGCCGACGATGCCGCGGAGCAGGCCCATGCCGCCCGCGGCGAGCAGCACGCCGGGACTGCGCATCTCGGCCCGTTCGGCCGGTGTCTCCTCGACCGGGGCCACCGCGACCGACGGGATTCGCAGCGCCAGGCCCGCGGTGGCCGCGAACACGCACACCGCCAGCGCGAGCGGCAGCGACGGGCTGTCGGACACCGCGAACAGCAGGCCCGCCGGGGCGGCCCCGACGAAGCTGGAGATGCCGCTGATGAGCTGGAGCTTCGAGTTCGCCTCGACCAGCTCCTCGTCGCTCTCGACGACCGCGGGCACGAGCGAGCTGCGCGCGACGCCGTACCCCTTCTGGAGGACCAGCACCGCGAACGCCGCCGGGTACAGCACCAGGCTGTCGGTGCGACCGATCATCACCAGACACAGCAGGGCCCGCACCACGGCCGAGCCGATCACCACCCAGCGCCGGCCTCCCTGCACCCGATCGAGCGTCGGCCCGATGAGCGGCGCGACCAGGGCGAAGGGCGCCATCGTCAGCAACAGGTAGAGGAAGACGCGGCCCCGGGCGTCGGACGTGGCGCCCTCGAAGAAGATCGTTCCGGCCAGGGCGGCGGCGACGACCGCGTCGCCCACCGCGGATCCCGAGTGGGTGCGCGCGAGGAGCTGGAACGGCGTGAGGTCCGACCGGGGTCTACCTCGTCGGGGCGACGGCGGAGCGGGGGCCCCGCCGCGGGTCGCGTCCACCGCGGCGATGTTACGGCCCGTCCCGCCGGTCCCCGTCCCCGTCGGCCGCCGCCGGCCGGACGTGGTAGCCAGAGCGGAGCCGACCCGACGGCGAGGAGGACCCGTGCCCTTCGGCGAGTACCAGAACGAGATCTACCTGCGGGGCCTGAGCGGCGACCACGTCGCCCTGCCCGTCGACTGGCGCGAACGCGAGGATGCCGCCCACGCGGCGATGACCCCCGGCGCGCACGGCTACGTGGGCGGATCGGCCGGGGCCGAGCTGACCGCGGCGAACAACGTCGCCGCGTTCGACCGGTGGCGCATCGTCCCCCGCTTCCTGCGCGACGTCTCCGAGCGGGACCCGTCGACCGAGGTGCTCGGCATCCCGCTCACCGCCCCGGTGGCCCTGGCCCCGATCGGCGTGCTGGAGATCGTGCACCCCGAGGCCGAGCGGGCGGTCGCCCGGGCGTGCGCCGCCACCGGGACGGCGATGGTCCTGTCGAGCGCGGCGTCGAACACGATGGAGGACGTGGCGGCCGACCTCGGCGACGCGCCCGGCCTGTTCCAGCTCTACTGGCCGAAGTCCCGCGACATCGCGGCGTCGTTCGTGTCGCGGGCCGAGCGGGCGGGCTACCGGGCGATCCTCGTCACGCTCGACACCACGATCCTCGCCTGGCGGCCCCGCGACCTCCAGACCGCGTACCTGCCGTTCCTCGAGGGCAAGGGCGTCGCCAACTACTTCTCCGACCCCGCCTTCCGCGACCTGCTCGGTGCGTCGCCCGAGGACGACCCGCAGGGCGCCATCCTCACGTGGGTCGGGCAGTTCTCCAACCCGGCGCTCACGTGGGACGACCTCGCGTTCCTGCGCGAGCACACGGGCCTGCCGATCCTGCTCAAGGGCGTGCTGCACCCCGACGACGCCCGCCGCGCCGTCGACGTGGGCATGGACGGCGTCGTCGTCAGCAACCACGGCGGCCGCCAGGTCGACGGGGCGATCGCCGCCGTCGACGCCCTGCCCGGGGTGGTCGAGGCGGTCGCCGGCGCGGTGCCGGTGCTGATGGACTCCGGGGTGCGCACCGGCTCCGACGTGATCAAGGCGGTCGCGCTCGGCGCGGCGGCGGTGCTGCTCGGCCGGCCCTACGTCCACGGCCTGGCCCTCGGCGGCGAGGACGGGGTCGTCGAGGTGGTGCGCTCGCTGCTCGCCGAGCTCGACCTCACGATGGCCCTCTCCGGCCACCGCTCCCTCGACACCCTGACGGCCGAGATCCTCGCCCCCGCCCCCGGCTGATCGCCGCCGGTCAGACCGCGTACTTGTAGCCGAGGCCGCGGATCGTCGTGATGTGCTGTGGATGGGCGGGGTCGACCTCGACCTTGGCCCGCAGGCGCTTGATGTGGACGTCGAGGGTCTTGGTGTCCCCGACGTAGTCGTGACCCCAGATGCGGTCGATCAGCGCGTCGCGGGTGAGGACCCGGCCCGCGTGCTCCAGCAGCAGGGCCAGCAGCTCGAACTCCTTCAGGGGCAGGTTGACCGCCTCGCCCCGGATCGTGACCTCGTGGCGTTCGGGGTCGAGGGCGACGTCGCCGACGACGAGCGCCTCGCCGGACGCGACCGGGACGTCGGGCTCTCCGGCCGCCCGGCGCAGCACGGCGCGCATCCGGGCGACCAGCTCCCGCAGCCGGTACGGCTTGGTGACGTAGTCGTCGGCGCCGACCTCCAGTCCGACGACGGTGTCGATCTCGGCCCCCTTGGCGGTGACCATGATGATCGGCACCTTCGACCGCGAGCGCAGCTCGCGGCACACGTCGAGGCCCGACACCTTCGGCAGCATCACGTCGAGCAGCACGAGGTCGGGCCGGACGGCGTCGAACACGTCGAGGGCCTGGGCGCCGTCGCGTGCGACCTGCACGCGGAAGCCCTCGCGTGCGAGGCCGACGCTGAGGGCGTCGATGAAGCTGTCCTCGTCCTCGACTACGAGCACGGTGGTGGTGGGGCTCAAGGCTGCCTCCGGAGGCGGGGCGCGGCCGGGGCGGCCGCGGGATGCGGGGGGACGACGGGCGGGATCATGCGGTTCGGCGCTCGTCGGGGACGGCGACCGGGCCGGGGCCGGCGGGTAGGTCCAGCACGAACGTGGAGCCCACCCCCTCCTCGGAGCGGACGGTGACGTCGCCCCCGTGGTTGGCGGCGATGTGGCGGACGATCGACAGGCCGAGACCGGTGCCACCGGTGTCGCGGCTGCGGGCGCGGTCGACCCGGTAGAAGCGTTCGAAGATCCGCTCGACGGCGCGGGCGGGGATGCCGAGGCCGTGGTCCTCCACCTCGATCGTTACCCGGCTGCCGTCCGACGTGGCCCGCAGCGACACCTCGGACCCCGGCGGGGAGTACTTGACCGCGTTGTCGAGCAGGTTCGCGACCGCCGACACGAGCTGGCGGCGTTCGCCGAGCGTCGTGACCCGCTCCGGGACGCCGTCGGCGTGGATCGTGATGTCACGCAGGTCGGCGGCGGGGCGGATGCGGTCGACCGCCCCGGTGACGATCATCCGCACCGGCACCGGCTCGTGGGGGACCTCGCCACCGGCCTCGATGCGACTCAGCTCCAGCAGATCGTCGACGGTGCGGCTGACCCGGAACGACTCGGCCACCAGCCGCTCGGCGAGCCGCCCGCCGACCTGGGGGTCGGTCTCGCCGAGGAGGGTCTCGGCGAGCAACCCGATGGCGCCCAGCGGCGTCTTGAGCTCGTGGCCGAGGTTGGCGATCAGGTCGCGGCGGACGGCGTCGAGGCGGCGCGCCTCGGTGACGTCCTCGATCACCGCCATCGCGCCGTCGCCCACCAGGCGGGCCTGGACCTCGACCACGCGGGGGGGCGGGCCGTGGAGGTCGACGACGCGGTGACCGGTGCCGCCGGCCCGGACCTCGGCCAGCACCCCGTCGACGGCATCGCGCACGATCGCCTCGCCGTGCCGCGACCCGGCGATCTCCGAGGCGGCCCGGTTCTGGAGGAGCACGGCACCGTCGGCGTCGACGAGCACGACACCCTGGGGCGCCCCGTCGATCGCCTCGCGGAGCCGGCTGCCGAGGGTCTCCGACTCCTCGACCCGTGTCCGGGTGCGATCGAGGCGACGCTCGAGGTCCGGGACGGCCGCGGCGACCCGCTCCAGGCGACGAGCCCGCACCACGGCCACCGAGGCCACCACGACCGCGACCGCCGCCACGGCCCAGGCGACGACGATCACGTTGCCGACCCCGCCGCGTCGCGCTCGCGCCGCGCCGCGATCCCGGCTACGGCGTGGAGCGGGCGTCGCGGCCGCCCGCCGATCGGTGACGACTCCGAGGTCGCCGCCGTCACGTCAGCTCCCGCCCGCGCCCACCGCCCCGGCCCGCGCCGCCAGGTGGGCGTCGATGGCCCGGGCGACCGGGACCTCGTCGGTGGCGGTCACCCCGGTCAGGCAGGTGACGGCGACCATCCCCGCCTGCACGAGGGCCGAGTCGGTGTCGGGGGGCAGCTCGTCGCCGGTCGGGACCAGACCGAGCTCGAGCTCGGAGTCACCCGCCGGCGACAGCGTGGCCCGGACGGTGCCGAACGGCGCGAGGCGGGCCCAGCAGGTGCCGCCGAGCTCGTCGAGCGGCCGATCCGGGGCGTTGACGTTCAACACGGTGCGCCGGGGCGCGGTGCGCAGCCACTCGACCCCCGCCGCCGCCACGGCGGCCGCCGCGTCGTAGTGCGGAGGGTCGGGCCAGCGGTCCCACGCCACGCTGATCGCGAGGCCGGAGATCCCGAAGTTGGCGGCGGTCAGGGCGGCGCCGACGGTGCCGGAGTGGAGCACCGCGCGGCCCGTGTTGTTGCCGGGGTTGACGCCCGACGCGACCAGCTCGGGCGGGTCGCCGAAGCCCCCGAGGAGCGCGGCCATCACGCACAGCGCGGGCGGACCCTCGAGCGCGTAGCTCGGCAGGTGCTCGGCGCCGGGGATCTTCCGGAGCTCGGTGCGCAGCCGCGACCCGTCGCCCCCCGCGCCCACGTCGCCGAGCGCGGCGCCGTAGCCGCTGTGGTTGCGGTCGGGGGCGACCACCAGCACCTCGTGGCCATCGGCGTCGAGGGCCAGCGCGAGGGCGCGGAGGCCCGGGGCGTCGATGCCGTCGTCGTTGGTGACCAGGACCCGCATCAGCCGTCGTCGCCGTCGCCGTCGACCGGCGCGAGGTCGGCTGACGCGTGGCCGACCGATCCGTGCCCTCCCGGCCGGTCGTCGCCGGCGGCCTCGCGGGCCCGGCGCACCAGCTCACGGGCGGCCCCGGTCTGCTCGGGCAGCCAGCCGGTGACCATGTACCGCACCCGCTCGCCGATGTTCACCGCGTGGTCGCCGATGCGCTCGTAGTACCGGCCGATCAGGGCGAGCTGCACCGCGGCCTGCACCTCGAGGTGTCCGTCGCGGCTCGCCTCGAAGATCTCCTGGATGTAGTCCTGGTGGAGGTCGTCGAGCCGGTCGTCGAGGTCGTCGAGGGCGGCGGCCATGGCGGCGTCGCCGTCGGCGTAGGACTCGGCGGCCAGCCGGAACAGGCGGGCCGCCTCCTCGCCCATGCGCCCGAGCAGGCCCCGCAGGCGCGGTGTGTACTCGGTGCCGTAGATGCGCCGCGCGCCCTTGGCGATGTTGACGACGAGGTCGCCGCTGCGCTCGATCTCCGACACCATCCGCACCGCGGTGATGAGGCTGCGCAGGTCGCCGGCCATCGGCTGCTGGAGGGCGAAGACGCCGTAGCACTGCTCCTCGGTCTCGAGGGCGAGGGCGTCGAGCGGATCGTCGTCCTCGATGATGCGCTTGGCCTCGGCGAGATCGTTCTCGAGCAGCGCCTGGGTCGCCCGGGGGATGCCCTCGGTGACCAGCGCGGCCATGTGGACGATCTCGTCGCGTATGCCGTCGAGCTGCTGGTGGAAGGTACGTCGGGCCGGGCCGGGCACGGGCTCGGGCCCGGCGGTGGGCTCGATGTCGGTCATCAGCGGATCTCGGAGGTCAGGTGGACGGAGTCGCCGGTGAGCATGTACCGGACGCGCGCACCGATCACGGCGGCGTGGTCGGCGATGCGGTCCAGCGACCGGCCGGCCACCAGCGTACGCACCGCGGCGGTGACCGCCTCCGGTCCGTCGATCCCGAGCAGGTCGCGGCTGAAGCGCTCGGCGTAGATCTCCATCGGCCGCTCGTCGGCCACCGCGGCGGCGATCGACAGGTCCCGCGTCGACCAGGCGCGCAGGGCGGCGCGGACCTGTTCGACCGCCGTGTCGGCCATCGACAGCAGGATGTCGAACGTCGCCGGCTGGTCGCGCATCAACGCCCAGTCCGGCACGAGCTTGACCACCCGCAGGGCGAGGTCGCCGATGCGTTCCAGCTCGGCGAGGACCCGCAGCACCGAGAGCACGAACCGGAGGTCGCCCGCGACCGGGGCCTCGCGGAGCAGCAGGTCGTGGCAGCGCTCGGTGAGCGACACGTTCATGGCGTCGATGACGTCGTCGGCGGCCACCGCGGTGCGGGCGAGGGCCTCGTCACCCGTGCTCAGCACCTCGCGCATGCGCTCGAGGTTCTCGTCGACGCGGACGCCCATGACCTCCACCTGGAGGCGGAGCTGGTCGAGCTCGGAGGTGAAGGCCTGGCGCACCGGCCCCTCGGGCTCGGGACCCATCGTCACCCGAAGCGGCCGGTCACGTAGTTCTCGGTCCGCACGTCGGACGGGTTGGAGAACATGACCTCGGTCGCGTCGTACTCCACGAGCACGCCGGTGCGGGTGTCGCTGGTCTCGTTCACCTCGGTGGTGAAGAAGGCGCAACGGTCGCTCACCCGGGCCGCCTGCTGCATGTTGTGGGTCACGATCAGGATCGTGTACTGCTGCTTGATCTCCTCCATCAGGTCCTCGATGCGCCCGGTCGCGATGGGGTCGAGCGCGGAGCAGGGCTCGTCCATCAGGATCACCTCGGGGCTGGTGGCGAGGGCGCGGGCGATGCACAGGCGCTGCTGCTGACCGCCGGACAGGCCCAGGCCCGACGCCTTGAGGCGGTCCTTGACCTCGTCCCAGAGGGCCGCCTGGCGGAGGCTCCGCTCGACGATCTCGTCGAGGTCGCCGCCCCGCTTGGCCATCCCGGCGATGCGCGGGCCGTAGGCGACGTTGTCGTAGATCGACTTCGGGAACGGGTTCGGCTTCTGGAACACCATCCCGACCCGCCGCCGCACCTCGACGGGGTTGACCCGGTGGTCGTAGAGGTCGACGCCGTGGTACTCGAGGCGGCCCTCGACCCGGGCGATCTCGATCAGGTCGTTCATGCGGTTGAAGCACCGCAGCACGGTCGTCTTCCCGCAGCCCGACGGGCCGATGAACGCGGTGACCTCGTGCTGGCGGACGTCGAGGTTCACGTCCCGCACGGCCCGGAAGTCGCCGTAGTAGACCGACAGGTCCTGGACGGAGAACACCGCCGGGGCCTCGGGTGCGGTCCGGGTGGCCGCCGCGTCGGGCGCGGGGACGGGAGCGGAGGGCTCGGACATGGTGGCGGTCCCGGGGTCGGCTGGAGCGGAGGGCACTCGGGTCACCTCGTCTTCTTCTCGTAGCGGTTGCGGAGGACGATTCCCACGGCGTTGATGCCGAGGATGACGACGAGCGTGACCACGATCGCCGCCTGCGTGTTGTCGGGCCAACCCTGGGCGGAGGGCTTCTTCGACCAGTCGGCGATCAGGTACGGCAGCGACGTGAAGTCGCCGCGCAGATCGCCGAAGTCGCCGCCGCTGGTCGACGCCTTGACGCCGAGCAGGAGGAGCGGCGCCGCCTCGCCGAGCGCCCGGGCGAGGGCCAGGATCGTGCCGGTCAGGATCCCGGGGAAGGCGTTGGGCAGGACGAGCGTGCGGACGACCTCCCAGCGGGTGGCGCCGGCGCCGAAGCCGCCCTCGCGGAGCGACGCGGGCACGGCGCGGAGGGCCTCGGCGGACGTGATGACCACGATCGGCATGACGAGCACGGACAGGGTCAATCCGGCCGAGAGGGTGCTCTCGCCACCGGTCAGCCAGTCGAGGCCACCCCGGGCGAAGATCGCCGCGCCGAGCAGGCCGTAGACGATGGCGGGCACACCGGCCAGGTTCCGGATCACGACGGTGACCAGCCGGGTGAACCAGTTGTCGGTGGCGTACTCCTCCAGGTAGAGGGCGGTGGCCACGCCCAGCGGGAACGACACCAGCGCCACGATGACGGCGTGGGTGATCGTGCCGACGAGGCCCTGGTAGACGCCCGCGACCCGGGCCCGGCTCGACCCGAAGCGGGTCAGGAAGTCGACGACGCCCCGGTCGAGCAGGTACGGGACGCCGACGCTGGTCACGTTCCACAGCAGGGCGATCAGCGTGGCGAGCACCAGCCCGAGGCAGGCGAACAGCAGGAACCGGAAGGCGGCGCCGGCGACGTCGGCCTTCTCGCCGCGCAGCCGGGCGGCGACCACGTCGCGGGTGATCTCGGAGGGGACGACGGACACGGGGCGGGCCTCAGTAGGTCTGGCGCACGCGGCGCACGAAGCGGTTGGCGACCATGTTGAGGGCGAGGGTCATGAGGAACAGCAGCAACCCGAGGAAGAACACCGACTCGTAGGCCTTGCCGCCCGCCTGCTGCTCGCTGCCCGAGAGAACGCCGGTCATCGCGGACGTGATCGTCAGTCCCGGTTCCAGCGGCGACCCCGGGATCGTCGGCGTCTGCCCACCGGCGAGGAAGACGACCATCGTCTCGCCGACGGCGCGGGACACGGTGAGGATCACGCCGGCGACCAGGCCGGACACGGCGGCGGGCACCACGATCCGGGTGACGGTCGTGATCTTGCGGGCGCCGATCCCGTAGGAGGCCTCCCGCAGCGAGTCGGGCACCGCCCGCAGGGCGTCCTCCGACACCGAGGTCATCAGCGGGATGCAGAGCAGGCCGACGCCGAGCCCGGCCACGAGGAGGTTCAGCGTCGGGCTCCCGGAGAAGAGGCGCTGGGTGATCTCCGGGGCGATGAAGCGGAAGGCGAACACGCCGACGACGACCGACGGGATGCTGGCGAGCACCTCGATGATCGGCTTGAGCGTGCGCCGGATGCCGGGACTGGCGTACTCGGACAGGTACACGGCGGCGCCGAGGCCGACCGGTCCGGCGAGCAGGATCGCCACCAGGGTCACCCACAGCGTCCCGATGAAGGGGGCGAGCACGCCGTAGCGCTCGCTGCGGGGCCGCCACACGTCGGCGCCCAGTTCCTCGACGCTGGTCTGGCCGAGGAACGAGAGCCCGTCGCGGAGCAGCACGGCGATGATCAGCAGGCTGACGACCACGGCCACCAGGCCGGCGCCGCCGAGCAGGCGGCGGACGAGGGCATCGACCGCGGTGCGACCGTCGCGGCGGCCGAGCGCCTCCAACGTGACGGGATCGGGGATGTCCGGGGAAGCGGCGGTCACGGGCGGTGTGTTCCTGGGTCGGACGGGACGGGGGATCGTCGACGGGCGGCGGAACCGACCGTGACGGTACGAAGCGAAGGTGGACGGCACGTCGGCGTCGGGTGAACTCCGGGTGAACGACCGGCCAACACCGGCCCTCCCGCACCCCGAACCACACGAGGTGCCAGGAGCGTCAGCGGAAAGCGAGCGTCGTCGCTCGACGGATTCCGCTGCGCTCGGAACTTGCGGTGCCGTGCTTGCTGGGTCGGCCTCGCCTGTCGGCTCGGCCTCCAGGCACCTCGTGTGGTTTTCGGGGCGGGAGGGTGCGGATCAGCCGGCGGCGGTGCCGACGGTGCGGTCCTCCCAGCGGGCGAGGACGTCGGCGTCGTCGTCGAGCGCGACGTAGTCGGCGCCCTCGACGAAGCCGGCGAGACCGTCGAGGTAGAAGTCGACGTAGGCGGCGAGCGCCTCGTTCTCCTCGGCCTTGTCGGCGTTGACGTAGATGAACAGGCTCCGCGAGATCGGGTAGCTGCCATCCTGGATCGTCTCGGCGGTGGGCTCGATGCACTCGCCGCCCGGCTCCTCGGAGATCGGCATCTTGCGGACGCCGTCGGCCTGGTCGGCGAACGCGAAGCCGACCCAGCCCAGGCCGCCCGGCTCGGCGGCCACGCCCTCGATGATGGTGTTGTCGTTGGCGCTCGACGAGTAGTCGGTGCGGGTCGTGGCGGCCTGGTCCTCGGTGATGTCGCCGGACTCGACGCGGGCCTCCGAGACGCTCTCGATCACCAGCTCGATGAAGCTGTCGTAGGTGCCGGACTCCTCACCCGGGGCGGTGATGACGAGGTTCTCGTCGGGCAGCTCGGTGGTCGAGCCCAGCGCCGAGCCGACCTCGGTCGCGCCGGACCAGGTGTCGACGCCCTCGGCCTCGGGGCCGATCAGGGCGTAGAGGTCGGCGAAGCTCAGGCACTCAAGCTCGTTGTCCGCCGACGCGATGACCGCGATGCCGTCGATGCCGATCTCGAGCTCGATGAACTCGATGCCGGCGTCGGCGCACGCCTCGGCCTCCTCGTCCTTGATCGGGCGGGAGGCGTCGGAGATGTCGGTGTCGCCGGCGCAGAACTTCTCGAAGCCGTCGCCGGTGCCGGGGCCCTCGACCGAGATCTGCACCTGGTCGTTCTGGGCGCGGAACGCCTCGGCGACGGCGGTCGAGATCGGTTCCACGGTCGAGGAGCCGGAGATGACGACCGAGCCGCTCACGTCGGTGTCGGCCTCGGCCTCGGTGTCCACCGCCTCGTCGGTGTTGTCGTTGCCGCACGCGGCCGCCGTGAAGAGGAGGGCGGCGGCGAGGGTCGCGGCGCCCATCCGGCGGAATCGGATGCTCATTCGGTCTGGTCTCCTGTGGTGGCGGGTCGGGCCCGATCGGACCCGCCGGCGACGGTACGGAGGTCAGGTTGCGCGCCGGGCGGGTCCAGGTGACCCTCCGGTAAACGCCCACCGAACGTTCGCCCCGCGCGCTCGGAGTCCCCGATCCCTCGTAGTGGCGCGCGATTCCCGCCCTGGGCGGCGGAGATCGCGCGCCGGTTCGGAACCCCCTCGCGCGTCAGCGCGCGTCAGGCGGGGCCGGTGGTGCGGTCGTCCCAGCGGTCGACGGTCGTGGTGGGGTCGGCGAGCGCGACGTACTCGGTCTCGCGGAGGAAGTCGTCGAGCCCGGCGAGGTAGAAGTCGACGACGGCGGCGACCTCGGGACGGGCCGCGGCCTCGGCGGCGACGTAGAGGTACAGCGTGCGGGCGATCGGGTAGCTGCCGCCGCGGATCGAGTCGACCGTGGGCTCGACGCAGGCGTCGTCGGGCGTCTCGGCGACCGCCACCGTGCGGACGCCCTCCGCGCCCGCCGCGTACGAGAAGCCGACCCAACCGAGACCGCCGGGGTCGGCGCCGACCGCGTCGACGATCGTGTTGTCGTTGGCGCTCGCCGCGTAATCCGCACGGGCGGCCCCCACCGCGTCGGCGTCGAGCGCTCCTGCCTCGACCCGCTGCTCGGCGATCGGGTCGAGCACCTGCTCGACGAAGCTGTCGTAGGTGCCGGACTCCTCCCCGGGGCCGGTGAGGACGAGGTTCTCGTCGGGCAGCTCGGTGGTCGAGCCCAGCTCGCGCGCCAACGGTTCGGCGTCGCGCCACCGGTCGACGCCGAGCGACTCGGGCCCGACGAGCGCGTACAGGTCGGCCTTGGTGAGGCACTCGACCGGGTTCCCCGGCGCCACCACGACGGCGACGCCGTCGAGGCCGATCGCCAGCTCGACGAAGTCGATGCCCGACGCCGCGCACGCCTCGATCTCCGGCGCGGAGATCGGCCGTGACGCACCGGTGATCTCGGCTCCCCCGTCGCAGAAGCGCGCCATGCCGTCACCGGTGCCGGGACCCTCGACCGAGATGGCCACGCGGTCGTTCTGGGCCCGGAACGCCTCCCCGACCAGCGTCGACACCGGTTCGACGGTCGACGATCCGGTGATCAGCACCCGACCCTCGACGTCGGTGGCGGCGCGGGCGTCGGTGATGTCGTCGAAGGCGTCGGCGTTGTCGTTGCCGCAGGCACCTCCCGCGGCGGCCAGGACGGTCACCAGGAACGCCGCCATCGCTCGTCGCCCCATCGGTGGTCCGCTCCCTCTCGGTCGTTCCGGCGGACGCCCACCCTACGGTGGTAACAGGTGGGGTCGGAGGAAAACCGTTACCCGCCCACGCGGCGCCGCCACGGGTTGGAGGTCGGGGGTAGCGTGCGGCCGCCCGGGGACGAGCGCAGTGGAGGTCGCGGTGGTCCGAGGTCGAGTGCAGGCGGCCGTCGCGGTGCTGGTCGCGGTGGTGTGGCTGGCCGGGGCCGCCCCTCCGGTCGGCGCCGCGGGATCGGTGCCCGCCACGGCTCCCACGACCACCGGGCGGCCGGCGACGCAGGCGAGCCCCGGCCCGCCGGCCGACCTCGTCGTACTGATCGGGTTCGACGGCTTCGACGACGAGTACCTCGGCCGGGTGCCGATGCCGAACCTCGAGGCGCTGGCCGCCGAGGGGGTGATCGGGCGGACCCACGCCCCGCTCCTGCCGATCACCAACCCGTCCTTCGCCTCCCTCGTCAGCGGGGCCTGGCCGAACCGCACGCGCAACCTCGCCTACTGGTGGGACAAGGGCGCCAACACCTACCGGGGGCAGACCCGCGCCATCGATGTGCCCACCATCGCCGAGGTCCTCCGCGCGCGGGGTGACGTCGTCGGCGCGGCGCAGTACTTCATCCTCCAGGGGAACGGCGTCGAGTACCGCGATCCCGACGCGCTCTACACCCAGCCCGGCGGCCCGTGCTCCCGTCGCTTCGACGACGCCGTCGCGATGCTGCGCGGCGAACCGGTCGACTCGGGCGGGACGGCGACGACGCTCAGCGCGACGCCGAGCCTGCTCGCCGTCTACTGCGACGACCTCGACTCGATCGGCCACGCCGAGGGTGCCGAGTCCCCCAACCTGCTCACCGCCATGGTCGAGCTCGACCAGCAGGTCGGGCGGCTCGTCGCCGAGGTCGAGGCGCAGGGCCTGACCGACCGCACCACGTTCGTCCTGACCGGCGACCACGGCATGTCGAGCTACACCCGGACCTTCGGCGCCCCGATGTTCACCGCCCTGCGCGACGCCGGCTTCACGCCCCAGTTCCTCTTCGCCGCCGGGCAGTCGGTGGCCGCCACCACCGACGTCGTCCTGGTGCCCGCCGGTCGGACGATGATGGTGTACCTGGCGGGTGACCGCCGCGAGGACCCCGCCTCGTGGGCACTGCTCGAGACCACCCTCGCGTCGGTCGAGGGGACCCTCCGCCCGGCACCGCTCGGAGCGCTGCTGTTCCTGGCGGGCGACAACCGGTCCGGGGACTTCATCGTGCAGTCCCAGCCCGGGTGGGGTGCGGGCATCCTGCCGCCGGCCGGCACGCGGGGCGACCACGGCTCCTACTCGGAGGTGTGGGCCACGTTCGTGATGTCCGGCGCCGGGGTGCGCGACGTCGACTCGCCGGCGTCGATCCTCCACGTCGACGTGGCCCCCACGATCGCCCGGCTGCTCGGGGCCCCCGCCCCCGCGCGCGCCCAGGGCAAGGCGCTCACCCAGTACCTCACCGCCTGAACCACCGCGATCCGCGACGACAGGTCGAACCGGGTTCCGGGTGTCGCTCAGTCGGCGGCGAGTTGAGAGGCCACGGGCGGTCGGACGCGCTGGGCGACCGACGAGGCGGCCCACGCGCCGAGTCCGACCACTACCGGTACGACGACGAGCAGGAGCCCGACCGCCGTCCACGGCACCCGCGGCCGATCGTCGGACACGACGGCGATCACCACGAGCGCCGGTAGCAGGCCGGTCGGCACGGCGAGCACGACCCCGGCGACGGCCAGCACCGCCGCCCGTCCACCCGCCATCCGCCGCAGCGTCCGGGGCGGCGCGCCGACGGCGATCAGCACGTCGCGCTCGTCGCGGCCCTCGGCCGCGGACAGGCCGAGGCTGATCGCCACCACCAGCAGCGTGGCGACGAGCGCGGCGGCGACGACGGCCGCCTGGATCAACCGGAGGTCGATCGCGCCGCCGTCCTCGACGTACTCCCAGCTGACGCTCCACCAGAGCCCCGGGTCGGTCACGTCGACCGCCCCGCGCTCCTCGCCGGGCCCCAGGAACAGCGTCGCGCCCGTCGAGAGCTGCGAGAGCCGGGTCCGTTGGTCGCGGTCGAGCGACGATCCGGTCCGGAGCACCACCCCGCGTTCGACCGGTTCGAGCCCCGCGGCCCGGGCCGCCTCCTCGGTGACGAGGACGCGGGCACTGCCGAAGGCGTGCGTCGCCGGTCGGTCGCGCCGGACGGCCGCCCGCAGCTGCACTCCGGGCGCAGCCGCAGTCCCCGACAACCTGATCGTGGCCTCCCCGCCGGGGCCGGCCGTGACGCCGACCTGGTCGAGCACCTGCCGGTCGAGCACCAGGGCACCCACGTCGGCGAGGCGCTCCTGGTCGGCCGGGGTCAGCCCGATCAGGTCGAGCACGGCCTCGTCCGCGACGGTGATCACGAGGTAGATCGCCGGGTCGTCGGGATCGACGTCGTCGGCCGACGCCAGACCGGCCTGGCGGAAGGGTGCCCACGAGGCGTCCGGCAGGATCTCCTCGATCAGGGCCCGGTCGGCGGCCGGGACGGGGGTGGCCACGAGCGGGCGGAGGTCGTGGCCGACCACTCCCTCGGAGTCGGATCGGTACAGCACCGCGTCGCGCGGCCCGTCCGGGAGCCGCCAGAACTCCTCCACGTCCGTCGGGCTCGCGTCCCCGGGGGTCGGGGCCCCCGCGGTGGCGATGGCCGCGGCCACCGCGAGCGCGGCGCCCCCGGCCACGGCGATCGCGGTGACCGTCCCGGCGCTGCGGGCCCGGGCGCGGTGCATGCTCCGCGCCGCGAGGCGGGCCGTGCCGCGGAGGCGTCCGCCCAGCCGGGTGACCGCGTCCACGACGACGGGGCTGAGGCAGCACGCACCGAACATCACGGCCAGGCCGCCCACGATCACGCCGAGCGCGTTCAGCGACGAGGAGCCGCCCGTGGTCGACGCCCCCGCGACGAGGGCGAGCACGGTGGTACCGCCGAGGAACAACACGACGCCGGTGGGCAGCATCAGGCGAGGCACCCGGCCGACCGGTCGACGACCGCTAAGCGCGGTGAGGGTGGGCACCCGCGACACCGACCGGGCCGGGACGAAGGCGGCGATGGTGGCCACGACGACCCCGGTCGCCACGACGAGCGCCACGTCGACCGGGTGCACCCGGAAGCCGCCGAGGTCGCGGCCGACGACGTCCAGCACCAGGGGACGGGCGACCAGCACGGCGGTCACCGCGGCCGCCGAACCGGCCCCGGCCCCGATCAGCCCGTTCCATGCGCCCTGGAGGGCCAACGTCCGGCGTACCTGGGCCGGGCTGGCCCCCTGGGCCGAGAGGAGTCCGACGGTGACGAGTTGGCGGCGGGACCCGATGGCGAAGGCGGCGGCCACGATGACGCCGACGGCCGCGAGGGCCAGCGTCCCGGCGACCCACCCCCAGGCGATGCCGGTCCACACCGACTCGCGGTTGCCGTCGTCGAGGGCCCGACCCCAGCCGCCCTGGGCCCCGAGGGACGAGATGAGGGCCTCGGTCCGGGCGACGTCGAGGTCGCCGGGCACGTCGACGTCGATCTGCTCGGTCACGTCCCGGACCCGCGACCAGTCGACCGAGGCCGGCCCGGCGATCAGCGTCGAGGCGGAGTAGGCGTCGCGCCGGCGCCCCACCCCCGACACCTCGACCGCGGTCCCGTCGAGCACGATCTCGTCGCCGACGCCCAGGGCGAGCTCGTCGGCGAGGTGCCGGCCCAGCACGACCTGGCCGGGCCCCGGCGCCGAGCCCTCGCGGAGGTCGAACGTCGACCCGGCGATCGGATCGGCGAGGTCGAGGTCGGTCAGCTCGACCGAGGGCCGCTTCGAACCGAGCGCGATCGAGCCCGACGCGGTGCGCTGGCGCGACCAGCGCGAGCCCGCGGGCAGCAGCGCGGCCAGGCGCTCGTCGGGCAGATCACCGACGTTGCGCCGGAGGTCGACGTCGACGCCGGCACCGTGGGACAGCGCGTAGCGGTCGGAGCCGCGCTCGCCCTGCACCCGGAACAGCGTGAACCCGGCGACCATGGCGAAGCTGGGCACGGCGACGAGGAGGGCGACGAGGATCGTGCGGCCGAGTCGGCGACGCACCTCGCGCCGGGCGAGGCGGGCCGCCAGGCGCCACGACGCCGAGGCGTGGCGGGGCTCGGCGTCGGCCCAGCCCACGGGGATGGGGGCGGGCGCCTCGGTCAACGCGGTCACCGACGTCCCCCGTCGTCGGCCTCGGACTGGTCGACGACGCGCCCGTCGCGGAGGAACACGACCCGGTCCGCCCAGGACGCGAACCGCGGCTCGTGGGTCACCAGGACGACCGCCGCACCGCGGGCCGGCAGGGCGGCGAGCAGCTCGATCACCTGGTCGCCGTTGGCGGTGTCGAGCGCCCCGGTCGGCTCGTCGGCGAGGACGAGGCGTCGCGTCCCGGTGGTGGCGCGGGCGATGGCGATCCGCTGCTGCTGGCCGCCGCTGAAGTCGTCGGGGTAGCGGTCGAGCCGGTCGAGCCCCATCGCGGACAGCGCCTCGCGGGCCTGGTCCCGGGCATCCCTCGTCGGTATGCCGTCGAGCTCGAGCGGCAGCATCACGTTCTCGAGGGCGGTGAGCGACGGCACCAGGTTGAGGCGCTGGAACACGTAGCCGACGTCGCGGCGGCGCATCGTCGCCCGCTGGCTCGGGGTCATCGCGCTCACGGGGCGTCCGCCGACCACGACGGTGCCGGACGTCGGGTCCTCCAGCCCACCCGCCAGGTGCAACAGCGTCGACTTGCCGCACCCCGACGGGCCCATGATGGCCACCATCTCGCCGGCGGCGACCGTGAGCGTGACGCCCGCGAGCGCGGTCACCGCGTTGTCGCCGCTGCCGTAGGTCTTGGCGACGTCGAGGAACCGGATGGCGTCGACGGGCGGCACCGGCTCGGGCGGGGCGAGGGTGTCGGTCACGGTCATGGGATCTCCCGGCTCTCGGTCGTGCGGGTCTCGGTTCCGCGGATCTCGGTCGTGCGGATCTCGGTCGTGCGGGTCATCGCGGTGCCCACGGGTCAGCGACGGGCCTGGAGGACCCGGGCCTCGCACTGGTCGAGCCAGCGCAGGTCAGCCTCGGCGCGGAGGACGAGGGCGTCGTCGACGAGGACGGCGGCCAGCGCCTCGCCCCCGACGGCGGGATCGGTCGCGCGGCCCCGCTGGTCGCGGCGGCGACGCTGGAGCAGGGCCAGGAGCGCGGTCCGCTGGGCCGTGACGACCGCAAGGGCGTGGTCGGGCCCGCGGTCGAGGGCCATGAGGACCTTGAGCATCAGCTCGTCGCGGGGCGGCGGGTCGTCGCCGCCGACCGCCTCCCACCAGGCGCCCAGCGCCGCGGTGCCGGCGTCGGTGATCGAGTACGTCCGCTGGCCGTCAGCCTCGGCGGTGGCGACGAGCCCGTCCCGCTCGAGCCGGTCGAGGGTCGTGTACACCTGCCCGACGTTCAGGGGCCAGACGCCTCCGGTCGCCGCCTCGAACCCGGTCTTGAGCTGGTGACCGACCCGCGGTCCCGCATCCAACAGGGCGAGCAGCCCCTCCCGAACGGCCATACTCGGTATACCTTACTCAGTAAGGTGAGCTCGTCAACCTCCCGCCCACCCCGCGACGACACCTGGAACCAGGTTCCGGGTGTCGGGTGCCGGCTGTCGGCTACGGGAGGGCGGCGCGGACGACTTCGGCGTCGTGGGCGTAGGTGAGGCGGCCGGCGGCCTCGGCGGGCGGGAGCCACTCGACCGCGTCGACCTCGTCGTTGGCCGAGAACTCCCCGCCGTCGATCGTCATCAGCCAGTAGCGCACCTGCTTGGCCCGGCCCTTGTGGTCGACGTAGGCGACGGTCGGCAGTTCCCGGCCGAGCGAGCAGCGCAGGCCCGTCTCCTCCTCGACCTCCCGCCGGGCGCACTCCTCGTCGGTCTCGCCGGGATCGCGCTTGCCCTTGGGCAGGCTCCAGTCGTCGTAGCGGGGGCGGTGCACGACCAGCACGAGCGGACCGCCACCTTCGTCCCCACGCACGACCACTCCCCCGGCGGCGAACACCTCGACCGCCGGGGCCGCGTCGTCGCCCGGCCTCACGTCGCCCCTCACGGCCGACCGCCGCGGCGCGCGACCACGGGGAGGGGAGTACGCCGGCCCCCGGGGCCGAACCCCGCGACGCCGGTCATCGGGCCCACCGCCAGGTCGAGCGCTTGGACACCGCGGCCCAGCGGTCGGACCAGGTCTCCCCCGCGGCCCGGCCGGCCTGGCGCTGGCGGGCGGCGACGACCCCGGCCCCGAAGGCGACCTCGGGGCGGGCGTCGCGGGTCGCCCGGGCGAGCCACGTCGCGGTGGCGGTGGCGGCGAGCGCCTCGTCGAGCGAGGCGAGCGCCCGGCGGGTGCGATCGGCCGCCCGCCCGGCGTCGTCCACCAGGGCGACGGCCGCCTCGGCGATGACGAGCAGCACGCCCACGTCGCCGGCGACCGCGGCGGCGTCGGCTCCGGCCGGCGCGACCTCGACCCTGCGCCCCCGGCGGCGCAGCCCCGACCACCGGTCGCGAACGACGGCGGTGACGGCGTCGTCGCCCCGGCGCAGCGCGGCCGGATCGATCGGCGGGTCGACCGCCAGGCGCACCGCGGAGTCGAGCAGCGCGCCGAAGCGGTGGTCGGCCCGGGCCTTCCGGTAGCGGCCGACGACGCGGTCGCGCTCGGTGACGACCAGGCGACGGAGCGACGGGCCGGACGCCAGGTCGGCGAGGAGCGGATCGGCCAGCGCCGCCTCGACGTGCCCCGCCGCCGCGTCGATGGTCGTGACCGGCGCCAGCAACCGGTCGAGCTCCTCCAGCTCCCGCACCAGCGGGGTGGTGCGCGCGGTGTCGAGGAGCCGCTCGAACCCGGTCAGGAGCGAGCGCAGCCGACCGGCGGCCGACCGGCGGGCGACGAAGGCCGCCGCGTCCTCATCGGGGGCGAGCGCCGCCCGCAGCAGCGCGCCCACCGCGCTCGCCAGGGCCGAGCCGAGCACCTCCGCCGGCCCGGCGGGCCCGGCCGGAGCGGACGAGCCCGCGCCGGCGGACCGGTCGTCGCCTCTCCGTTCCCCGGCCCTCCGGTCCTCGGCCGGCACGTCGCCACCGGCCGACGCGAGACCCGGAGTCGAAGCCGGCCCCGAGGCTGCATCGGTCCGCTCGACGGCCGCGGCGTCGCCGCTCGCACCGGACGCGGCGATCAGCCGCGCGGTGGCCTCCGCCGAGGCACGGGCCAGGGAGACGTCGTCGGGCGCGGCGCCGAGCGTCGCGCCCGCGTCGACCAGTCGGGCCACCACCGCCGCGAGCGTGCCGGACGGGGCCGACGCCACCGCGGTGACGCCGATCCGCCTCACGCGCCGGGCCACCCGCCCGCCCTCGAACACCGAGACCTGCTCGTCGTCGACCGTCGCCAGCGGCGCGCCGTCGGTGCCGGTGACGGCGGTGCGGCGGCGCGTGGTCGACAGCCGGGCGGCCCGTCGTAGCTCCCCCGCGGCCGACCCGAGCCCCGCCACCAGGGCGGTCGGTGGGCGGTCGGCCGGGCCCGGCACCTCCTGGGCCGGCGCGGCGGGCGAGGTCAGCGTCCAGGTCTCCCGGGCGCCGCGGCGGCGGTGGTGCAGGGCTAGGCCGACCCGGGCGAGGGCGCGGTCGGGGGTGTCGAGGTGCACGGTGTCGATGTCGGACGTCGCGCCGCGGACGGCTCGGGCCCCGGCCACCACGCCGCCGAGGTCGGGCAGGGCGAACCCCTCCGGCGCGGCGAGCGTGACCGCCGCGTCCTCGGCCGCTTCGGACGCATCGACGCCACCAGGGGCATCACCGGGAGCACCGGTTCCGCCGCGCGTGTCGGGTCGGCCGGGCTCCGGGGAGGTCATATCCGCGGGGTCAGTCGTCGGCACCGAGCGCCGCCGGACGGGACCGGGCGAGGGCCAGCTCGCGGAACCGGCGCTGGGTGTCGACGCCGTCGGGGCCGACCGACGCGTGCCACGTACCGTCGGCGGACAGGCACCACGCCCGGGCCTCGTCGGCGAGGTTGACGTCGAGGATCTCGCGCACCTGGGCGGCGACGCCGGGGTCGGTCACCGTCGTCAGGGCCTCGACGCGCCGGTCGAGGTTGCGGGGCATGAGGTCGGCCGAGCCGAACAGCACCTCGGGCTCGCCCGGGCCGCGACCGTTGGCGAACCAGTAGATCCGCGAGTGCTCGAGGTACCGGCCGACGATCGACCGCACCCGGATGGTCTCGGACATCCCCGGCACCCCCGGCCGCAGGCAGCAGATGCCCCGCACGATCAGGTCGATCTCGACCCCGGCCCGGGACGCCTCGTACAGCAGGTCGATCATGTCGGGGTCGACCAGGCTGTTCATCTTCATGACGATGCGCCCGCGGCCGGGCCCGGCCTCGATCTCGCCCCGGATCAGGTCGACGACGCCGGGCCGCAGCGAGTGCGGCGCGACCAGCAGGTTGCGGTAGCGCACGTTGCGCCCGTACCCGGTGAGGAAGTTGAAGAGCTGGGTGAGGTCGGCGCCGAGCTCGGGGTTGCAGCTCAGCACCCCGATGTCCTCGTAGAGCCGGGCGGTCTTGCTGTTGTAGTTGCCGGTGCCGATGTGGCAGTAGCGCACGATGCCCTGGGGCTCGTCGCGCACGACCAGCAACGTCTTGGTGTGGGTCTTGAGGCCGAGCAGCCCGTAGGTGACGTGCACGCCCGCCTGCTCCAGCACCTTCGCCCACTCGATGTTGTTGGCCTCGTCGAAGCGGGCCTTCAGCTCGACCAGCGCGGCGACCTGCTTGCCCCGCTCGGCGGCCCGGACGAGCGCCCGGATGATCGGGCTGTCGCCGGTGGTGCGGTAGAGCGTGATCTTGATGGCGAGGACCTTGGGGTCGCGCGACGCCCGCCGGATCAGCTCCTCGACCGACGCCCCGAACGACTCGTAGGGCAGGTGGACGAGGATGTCGCCCTCGGCGATGGCGGCGAAGACGTCGAACGGCTCGCCGTCCGGTGCCGACAGCCGCGCCGGGGTGAGGGGGCGCCAGTCCTCGTCGAGCAGGTCGGGTCGATCGAGCTCGTGCAGCACCCACAGCCCGCCGAGGTCGAGCGGGGCGACGTGCTCGAACACCGCGTGGTCGTCGACGTCGAGCTCGCGCACGAGCAGCTCGCGCACCTCGGGTCCGGTGCGGGCGTCGATCTCCACCCGCACCGACCGGCCGAACCGGCGGCGCCGCAGCTCCATCTCGACCGCGGCGAGGAGGTCGTCGGCCTCCTCCTCCTCGAGCGTGAGGTCGGCGTTGCGGGTCACGCGGAAGGCGACGTGCTCCTCGACGACCATGCCGGGGAAGAGCTGGTCGAGGTGGGCGGCGATCACCTGCTCGAGCGGGACGAAGCGCTCGCCGTCGGGCATGACGACGAACCGGGGCAGCACCGACGGCACCTTCACCCGGGCGAAGCGGCGCTCGTCGGTGACCGGGTCGCGCACGGTGACGGCGAGGTTGAGCGACAGGTCCGAGATGTACGGGAAGGGGTGGCCGGGGTCGACGGCGAGCGGCGTCAGCACGGGGAAGATGCGCCGCTCGAACTCGCCGACGAGGTAGGCCCGGTCGTCGTCGTCGAGCTCGTCCCACGACGACAGCACGATGCCGTTGGCGGCCAGCGCGGGGACGATCTCGTCGAGGAAGAGCTTCTCCTGGCGCTCGACCAGCTGCCGCACCCGCGCCGACACCTCGCGCACCTGCTCGGTGGGCGAGCGGCCGTCGAAGGTGCGGACCCGGACCCCCGCCGCGACCTGGTCGAGCAGGCCGGCCACCCTCACCTGGAAGAACTCGTCGAGGTTCTGGCTGAAGATGGCGAGGAACTTGGCCCGTTCGAGCAGGGGCGTGGCCGGGTCGGCGGCCAGCTCGAGGACCCGCTCGTTGAAGTCGAGCCACGACAGCTCGCGGTTGATGAACCGGTCGGGATCGTCGGCGGCGATCGGGCCGGCCGGAACGTCTCCGTTCGGCTCGGGATCGCCGGGCTCCGGGTCGACGGGCTCGGGAGCGTCGGCCTCCGGCCGGACCGCGACGTCGTCGACCGGCCCGGAAGGTGGGAGCGCCGACGACGTCGTCATGCGGCGGACTCTACCGGTAGGGCCCCTAGGGTCGGCCCGTGCCCGGATGGTTCACCGAGGCTTCCCGGTCCGTCTACCGGAACCGCTGGATCTCGGTCCGCGAGGACGACGTCGTCCGTCCCGACGGCGGCCGCGGCATCTACGGCGTGGTCGACCTGAAGCCGGCGGTGTTCGTCGTCGCCCTGACCGATGCCGACGAGGTCGTCCTCGTCACCGTCGACCGCTACACGACGGGCCGCCGCTCGATCGAGGTCCCGGCGGGCAGCACCGACGGTGAGGACCCGCTCGTCGCCGCCCGCCGCGAGCTGCGCGAGGAGACCGGGCTGGAGGCCGGCGAGTGGACCGAGATCGGCCGGATGTACGGGCTGAACGGAGTCGCCCGCGCCCCCGAGATCGTGTTCCTCGTCCGCGACCTGCGCGACGTCGGCGGTGCCACCCCCGAGGAGGAGGGCATCAGCGAGGTACGCCGCGTGCCCTTCTCCGACGCGCTGGCGATGATCGCCGCCGGCACGATCACCGACAGCGAGTCGATCACCGCCCTGACCTTCGCCGCCCTCGCCCTCGGCCGCCTGTCCTGAAGGACGTCCGCCACGAGGAGACCGCCGAGAAGGGCGGCTCCGCCGGGGTGGTGACGGTCCGGTCCTCGGGCGCCGCCGTCAGGGGAGCGAGGCGGCGAGGGCGGCGGCGCCCACGATGCCCGCGTCGTCGCCGAGGGCGGCCGCCACGACCTCCGGAGCCAGTCCGTCGTCGAGGCGCGCCGCGGCGGCCGCCGCAACGTCGCCGACGAGGCGGGGCAGCTTCTCGACGACCCCGCCGCCGAGCACGACGAACGGCACGTCGACCAGCATCACGGCCGACGCCACCACGCACCCGACCGCGTCGACCGCCTCGGCCAGGATCTCGGCGGCGACCGGATCGCGGTCGGCGAGCGCCTTGGCGAAGGTGCCCGACTTCATCCGCCGGTCACCGGCCCGGTCGACCAGCGCGGTCGCCTCGCCGGCCGCGTGACGGCGCCGGGCCTCGGCCTCCATGGCCGCGCGCCCCGCGTAGGCCTCCATGTGGCCCCGGCCGCCGCACGCGCACCGGCGACCGTCGCGCTCGACGACGACGTGGCCGATCTCGCCCACCAGGCCCCGGGGCCCCCGGCGGAGCTCGCCGCCGAGCACCAGCCCTCCGCCGACGCCGGTGCCCATGAACACGGTGAGCACGTCGGGGCGGCCGGCGGCGGCGCCGTGCGCGACCTCGCCCATCGTCGCCACGTTGACGTCGTTGTCGACGGCGACCGCGGCGATGCCGGTCGCCTCCGCCACCAGGGCCGCCAGCGGCACCGGCTCGTCCCAGCCCGCCAGGTTCGGCGCGCCGCGGACGACCCCCTCGTCGTCGACGTAGCCGGGGGTGCCGATGCCGAGCCGGTCGGCGCCGCCGAGCTCGCGCACCATCCCGGCGATGGCCGCGACCACCGCGGTGGGTCCGTCGACCGGCGTGGGCCGCTTGCGCCGATCACCGACGGTCGCCCCGTCGACGGTCGCGGCCAGCACCTTGGTGCCGCCGAGGTCGACGCCGATCACGTCCATCGGCGTCCGATCGGGGAGCCGGCAGGCGACGGATGGTGCACGGGGCCGGTGACCGTCACCGCGCCGCGGCTCAGGAGGAGGCGTCCTCGGGCTCGCCGAGGTCCCAGTCGAGCAGCAGGTGCTCGCGCTCGGCGTCGCGGATGACCCGCTCGCGGTTGCGGCGGAACTGCGGATCGTGCGGCGGGACGAGCTGGAGACGGGCCTGGACCCGGTCGCGGAAGGCGTCGATGAGCGCCCGATCGCCGAAGTCGGAGGTGATGTCCCAGTGCGGAGCGACCGGCCCGAGGTAGACGACGCGGGCGTGCCCCCGGGGAGGCTCGTTGGGGTCGCGCTCGGTCTCGACGTAGGTCACGGTTGCTCCTGGCCGGGGACGGGGGTGTCGCGCCTCGCTGCGAGGCCGGTCGGACAGCCTACCGGTCCGGCGGTCGCCGCCGTCAGCCGCCGCGGCGCTTCAGGGTCGCGGTGATCTCCATCGGGTCGCCGCCGCGCTCGATGCTGAGCGTGATCGTGTCGCCCGGCTCGTGGGCGCGGATGACCTCGCCGAGGACGTCGTTGCTGTCGGTGACCTGCCCGTCGGCCTCGAGGATCACGTCCCCCTCCTGGAGGCCGGCCTCGTCGGCGGCCGACCCCGCCGTGATCTGGGTGACGATCAGCCCGTCGAGGTCGGTGATGCCGTACTGGTCGAGCACCGCCTGGGGGAGCTGACCGTCGGCGAGGGCGACGGTGGACACGCCGAGGAACGCCTGGTCCGCGTTGACCTCGCCGTTGCCGTTCTCGAGCTCGTCGATGAGCGGCCGCAGGTTGTCGATGGCGAGGGCGAAGCCGATGTTGCTGGCGTCGACGATCTTCGCCGTGTTGATGCCGACCACCTCGCCTCGGCAGTTCAGCAGCGGGCCGCCCGAGTTGCCGGGGTTGATCGCGGCGTCGGTCTGGATCAGGTTCGTCAGCGTCACGCCCTCGCCGCTGATCGAGCGGTCCTTGGCCGACACGATGCCGGTGGTCACCGTCGGCTTGCCGCCGAGGCCGAGGGCGTTGCCGATGGCGACCACGTCCTCGCCGACCTGGAGGGCATCGGACGAGCCGAGCTGGGCGGCGACCATGCCCTCGACGTCCTCGACCCGCAGCATCGCCACGTCGTCGTCGACGAAGGCACCCTCGAGCTCGGCACCCATCGCCGAGCCGTCGAAGAACGTCACCGAGATCTCGCTCGCGCCCTCGATGACGTGGGCGTTGGTGAGGATCAGGCCCTCATCGGCGTCGTACACGAAGCCCGAACCGGCCCCCACGGCGCCGGGCTGGGCCTCGAACTCAGTGTTGATCGACACGACCGACGGCTGGGCGATCTCGAGGATGTGCTGGATGTCGGCGCTGTCGCAGTTGCCGGCGATGGAGCCGGACCCCGTCGTGGTGTTCGGCGACGTGGCGGTGGTGACGTCGTCGTCGCTCGTGGCCAGGACCAGACCCGACGCCACCAGGGCGGCGACCACCGCGCCGACGATGCCGCCGACCAGGGCGGCCAGCAGGCGCCCGCCGCGCTCCTCCGACGAAGGGGCCGCGGCGGGCGACGGCGGGACGGGACCTCGCCCGGCGGCGGGCGGGCCGGCGCCGTACCCGGGCGGCGGGGGCGGTGAGCCGGCCCCCGGCTGGGCGACGGGCGGGCCACCCGCGGCGGGCTGGTTGCCCCAGGCGGCCGGCGCCCACGGTGCGGTGTCGCCGGGCCGGGGCGCCCCCCACGCTCCGGGGGTCGGAACCGCACCGGACGCGGGAGCCGCACCGGACGGGGGTGCCCAACGACCCGGCGCGGCGGGACCTCCGGCGGGCCCCGAGGCTCCGGGGTTCCAGCCGCCTCCGCCCGGCCCGGGCGATCCGGGGTTCCAAGCGCCGCCGGTGGGGCCGCTGGGCCCGGCGGGCCCGGGGCCCGACGAGCCGCCCGGGCGCGGCGCCCAGGGGTCGAAGCCTCCGGTCGGCGGGTTGGGCGGTTGCGACAAGGGTGCTCCTCGGCGCGGGCGCGCCACGGCGGACGGGACGAACGGTACCCGCCTCGGCCCCCGGAGCCGCCGCGCCGGACCGGAGGGGGGTGACCTCCCACCTCAAACCGCTTCCCTCCCGGTCGATTGAGGTGGATGGTGGAACCGGATCGCCCCTGATCCGGTCGCCTTTACCTCACCTTGATCACCGATCTGGGAAGACCGGGCCCGGAACGCCGACCCGACCGAGGCACCAACGCGAGGTGACGACGTGAACGAGTACCTGATCGCCAAGTGGATGAAGCAGGGCAACTGCGCTCATGAGCCGCCGTCGCGGTTCTTCCCGAGCGACGGGGTCGGCGTCGAGGTCGCCCGGCGAATCTGCGCCACCTGCCCGGTGAAGGAGCCGTGCCTCGAGTACGCGCTGGAGAACCGGATCGAGCACGGCGTGTGGGGCGGCTGCTCCGAGCGCGAGCGGCGTCGGATCCTCCGTCGGCGCCGCCTCGAGGCCCAGGGCCTCGCCGACGAGACCCTCGTCGCCCGCTGAACCCACCCGAGGTGCCAGAAGTGTGCGCGGCCAGGGGCCGTCGTCGCTGGACGGATTCCTCGCTGCGCTCGGAACTTGCGGTGCCGTGCTTGCTGGGTCGGCCTCGCCTATCGGCTCGGCCTCCGGCCACCTCGTGTGGTCTTGATCAGTCGCGCTTGCGGAGGTCGGCCTCGCGGCGGGCCAGCTCAGCCTCGCGGCGGGCCAGTTCGGCCTCGCGCTCGAGGGCCGCGGCCCGCTCGTCGGCCTCGTTGCCGGTGGGGAGCTGCTTGGCCTTCTCGCGCTTGGCGCGCTCCTCGTCCTCGGCTTCCTTGTTGCCCTTCTCGAACTCCTTGCGGGCCTCGCCGAGCGAGCGAGCGAGCTTCGGCAGCTGTGATCCGCCGAAGAGCAGCACGATCACGAGGACGATGAGGACCCACTCCATTCCCTGCGGGATCATGTCCGCCACCCTACCCCCGCGCCCCTCCGCATCCCATGCGCGACCGCCGCGGTGGTGATCACGGCGACCGGCGGCGCGGCCGTGGGCGGGGCGGACGGGCCCGACCGCGGGCCATGATCCGATCGTGCTGGAGTGCGTCGTCAACGTCAGCGACGGCCGTGACGCGGCGGTGATCGACGCCCTCGCGAACGCGTGCGGGCCCGATCTGCTCGACGTCCACGTCGACGCCGACCACCACCGCAGCGTGTTCACCCTCGTCGGCGAGGCGGCGCCGCGTGCCCTGGCCGCCGCGGCGGTCGAGCGCCTCGACCTCGGCACCCACGCGGGCGCCCACCCGCGCATCGGGGTGGTCGACGTGGTCCCGTTCGTGGCCCTCGACGGATCGGAAGCCGCCGACGCCGTCGCCGCCCGCGACCGCTTCGGGGCCTGGATCGCCGCCGAGCTGGGGGTCCCCGGGTTCGCCTACGGCAGGGAACGCACGCTGCCCGAGGTCCGCCGGCACGCCTTCACCGACCTGGTCCCGACCTGGGGGCCGCCGTCGCCGCACCCCACCGCCGGCGCTGTCGCCGTCGGCGCCCGCCCGCCGCTCGTCGCCTACAACCTGTGGCTGGGCGAACCCGACCTCGACCTCGCCCGGCGCCTCGCCCGGGAGGTGCGGTCGCCGTCGGTGCGGGCCCTGGGCCTGCGCGTCGGGGCGGAGGTGCAGGTGTCGTTCAACCTGGTCGACCCGGCCACCACCGGTCCGGCCGACGTGTGGGACGCGATCGCCCCCCTCGCGCGAATCGCCCGCGCCGAGCTGGTGGGCCTGGTGCCCGCGAGCGTCCTAGACGCGATCGACCCCGACCGCTGGGAGCAGCTCGACCTCGGACCCGACCGCACGATCGAGGCCCGCCTCGCCCGCCGCCCCACCTAGCGGAAGACCACACGAGGAGCCTGGAGCGTTAGCGGAAGGCGAGCGTCGTCGCTAGACGGATTCCTCGCTGCGCTCGGAACTTGCGGTGCCGTGCTTGCTGGGTCGGCCTCGCCTGTCGGCTCGGCCTCCTGGCACCTCGTG
>Ga0123332_1000448_pt1 | contig 41211 bp, 30 predicted proteins | sample BioC12SIPDNA_4_FD_89958 | JGI IMG/M metagenome (GOLD analysis project Ga0123332, IMG submission 89958) | Anaerobic biogas reactor microbial communites from Washington, USA - Biogas_R2_A C12 SIP DNA | ecosystem: Engineered > Bioreactor > Anaerobic > Unclassified | place: Washington, USA... | reverse complement strand
GACGGCCTCTAGCAGACGCGTCGTTGCGTCGAATCCAGAGTGGAGAGACAGCAAGATGTTCAAACCCCGTCGGTTCATCGCCTCCCTGGCCCTTATGGCCGTCCTGATCACCGGTTGCACCTCAGGAGGAGGCGGCACTACTAGCACTCAGGCAACACCGACCCCCATTCCCCCACCTGCTGTACCAGAAAAGCCCACCTACACGGTGCGGCGTGGTGAGGTGATCGACAGCCTCTCCTTCACCGGTCGTGTATCGCCGGTGATTGAAGAGTCGCTCTTTTTCCGTACAGGGGGGCGCGTCAAGCGCGTCTATGTCGAGCGTAACGACCTGGTCGAAGCGGGTACCGTGCTGGCCGAACTCGAAAATGATGATCTGCTGCGTCAGTTGGCGCAGGCCCAGATCGAGCTAGAGACGGCCGAGCTGAACCTGGGCGAAGCCCAGACATCGCAGCAGTTCACCGTCGACAAGGCCGCGATCGACCTGGACATCATGAGGCTAGAGCTTGCCAAGCTGCAACAGTCGCTCGCCGGAGCCAACCTGGATGTCGAGCTGGCCCAGGCTGCCCTCGATGACCTACGTGCCGGCGCGAGCGAGGTCGATACCCAGATCGCCCGTAGCGAGCTGGAGCGCGCCCGCAACAGCCTGTGGTCGGCTCAGGTGAGCCGTGACAGCACCTGCGGACAGACCAAGGGCGCCGCGTGCGATTCGGCCCAGGCCAGCGTGCAGTCGGCCGAAGAGTCCGTCCGCATTCAGGAGTTGCGCCTGCAAGACCTGCTGGATGGCCCTGACGCCGCAGCCATCCGCGGCCGTGAGGCCGATCTGGAAAAGGCGTTGCAGAATCGCGGACGTCTGGTGCTCGACATTCAGATCAGGCAACAGAACATCCGCCTCAAAGAGCTCGAGGTTGCCAAGCTCGAAGCTGAGATCGACCCCCAACTGACCAAGAATGTCGATCGCAACAAGCTGGCCGTCGAGCGCCTCGAAGCCCAGGTGGGGGAGACTCAGATCGTCTCGCCTATCAAAGGCAAGATAACCTCTGTATCGGCCTATGAGGGTCGTAACACAGAGGCCTATCGCGAGGTCTTTGTGGTCTCTGACGAGGCAGACCTCGAAGTGACGGCAGAGCCGCTGAGTTCACAGCTACAGCGCCTGCAAGAGGGCATGGATGCCACGCTGGTGCTGTCGGCCTATCCGGGCAAAGAGCTCAGCGCCAAGATCATCCAGCTGCCCTATCCCTACGGTGGCGGTGGTGGGCAGTCGGTCGAAGAAGCCGACAAGATGACGCATATCTCGTTCGATCCTGACGACCTCGTGCTAAACCCGGGCGATCTCGTACGCGTGAATGTGGTCATCGAACGCATCGGCGATGCCCTTTGGCTGCCACCCGCGGCCATCCGCACGTTTAGCGGGCGCACTTTTGTAGTGGTACAAGAGGGCGACGCACAGCGGCGCGTGGATGTGACCACTGGCATCCAGAGCACTGAACGCGTCGAGATCAAAGATGGCCTTGAGGAAGGCCAGATCATTGTCGGACAATAAGCAGGGGAAATCCTGATGAACTTTATCTCGGTGATTCTCATAGCCTTCAAGAGGCTGTGGAACAACAAGGGGTTGACCCTCTGCCTCATCGTCGGCCTGGTGACAGCTGTCGCGCTGATGAGCAGCATCCCGCTCTACACCGACGCTGCGAACTTTAAGGTGCTCAAAGATGAGCTCTCCAAGGCCGGCGAGGGACGTATCAGACCGCCCTTTGCCTTTATGTACCGCTACATCGGTGCTTGGCATGGCGCCATCGACATGGAAGACTTTGAGCCAGTCAACGAGTACATCTCGAACTCGGTGCCTGGATCGATCGGCCTACCGGCATTATCTACGGCGCGATACATCAAGAGCGACAACTTTTCGCTATTCCCCATGTCGGACGCTGCCTACATCGGCATCCGACAGCCCCTTGGCTGGGTGAGCATCGGCTTTGTCGATGGCTTTCAGGAACATGTGAACATCATCGAAGGCCAGTTTCCACAGCCGGCAACGGGCGATTCGGATATGATCGAGGTAGCGATAAGCCAGGAGTTTGCCGAGCAAACCGGCCTGCAGCCTGGTGAGAGCTACATCATGTTTCGCCAGCCTGAAGCGGCTACAGATGAATCTGGTGTCAGGCCCAAAGCCACCCAGTTCACCATACGCATCGCGGGCATCTGGGTCGCCATCGATGAGAACGACCCCTACTGGTTCTACAGCCCCAAGTCGTTGGCCACTAACCTGGCCGTGCCCGAAGAGAGCTTTCGGACGCGGGTTGCCCCCAGTATGGAAGGCGAGATCTATGCCGCCGTCTGGTACATCGTATTCGACGGCGAGGATGTGCGCACCGACGATGTGCCCGAGCTAGTGGGGCGTATCAACTATACCAACTCGCGCGTCAGCACGCTGCTCAACAATACGGTGCTCGACATCTCACCATTGCAGCAACTCGAGAACTATCGTTACACCACCTTTGTGATGACGATCGTGCTCTATGTCTTTTCGGTGCCGATCCTCGGGCTGGTGCTCTACTTTATCGGGCTGATCTCTGGGCTGGTGGTCGAACGCCAACGCGGTGAGATCGCCATCTTGAAGAGCCGTGGAGCTGGCGATGCTCAGGTGGTGGGCATCTATGCGCTGCAGGCGTTGACGGTGGGCATTGTCGGCCTGGTAGCCGGCCTGTATGTGGGCCGCTGGCTGGCAGTGGTGATGGGTAATACCATCTCATTCCTCACCTTTGGCGACCGACAGCCCTTGCCCGTGACGATCACGCCACGGGCCATCCGCATGGCCCTTTTGGGTGTGGGCATCGCCTTTGTTGCCACGCTATGGCCGGCCATGCAAGCAGCGCGGCTGACCATCGTCACCTACAAGCGCGACCGCGCCCGTGCAATGGAAAAGCCCTTCTGGCAACGCTACTTCCTGGACTTTTTGCTGCTCATTCCCGCAGGATATGGCTACTATACGCTGCGGAATCGCGGGACCATCGACTTTCTGGGCGGACAATCGGGTGGCAACCCCTTCCAGGATCCGTTACTCTTCCTGGTTCCGGCCATCACCATCTTTGCCGTATCGCTCTTGCTCGTGCGCATCTTTCCTATGGTGATGGAGGCGTTGGCCTGGCTCTCGGGGCACGTGGTACGGGCCGTATCTATCGTCCTGGCCTTTCGGCAACTGGCACGCGTCTCCAAGCAGTACACCGGCGCCCTGTTGTTGCTGGTGCTGACGCTGAGCCTGGCAACCTTTACCGCCTCGATGGCGCGCACGCTGGATCAGAGCATGCTAGACTCGTGGCGCTACCGCTATGGCGCTGACTATCAGCTCATCGAATCTGGAGAAAATACCGAATTGGCCTCTGACACCGCCGGCGAGGGCGAATCCACGACAGCCTCAACACAAGGGCAGTTCCAGGGATGGGCTTTTGTCCCCGTCAGCGAACACCTCAAGGCGGAGGGCGTCACCGGCGCCATCCGCGTGGGTAACTATCCGGTCGAAGTTCGAATGTCCAGGGCATCGACCCGAGCGCGCATCTATGGCATCGATCGGGTCGAGTTCCCCAAGGTGGCCTTTTTCCGCGAAGACTTTGCCTGGAGCAACCTGGGCGTGCTGATGAACCGCCTGGCTCTGGACAACTCGGCGGTGCTGGTGAACCCTGGCTTTTTGCGTGATTTCGCCCTCGGCGTGGGCGACCGCGTGCCTATCACCATCTCGGTATATGGCGAACGACGCGAGGTCGATTTCATCATCGCTGACGTCATTGATTACTTCCCAACATTCTACCCTGATGACCAGAACGACATCGACTACTTCTTCGTCGGCAACCTCGACTATATCTTTGAACAGATGGGTGGTGAGTATCCTTACGAAGTGTGGATCAGCACCGAGCCCGAGGCAGAGATCGAGAAAATCGTCGACGACCTCAAGCAGTACGACATCAACGTGGTGTCGGCCTATAGCAGCTCCAAAGCCATCGAGCAGGAACAGGCCAAGCCTGAGCGTACCGGCGTGTTCGGCATTCTCTCGGTGGGATTTGTGGCTGCGGCGTTGCTCACCGTGCTCGGCTTTTTGCTGCACACCTATATCTCTTTCCGGCAGCGCTACATCGAGTTCGGCGTGATGCGCGCCATCGGCCTCTCGGTGGGGCAGATGATCGGCTTTCTAGGCATCGAGCAGCTCACCCTGATCGTCTCGGGGATCACCTCAGGCACAGTCATCGGGGTGTGGGTGAGCCGGCTGTTCATCCCCTTCTTGCAGGTGGGCGGCTCACAGAATGCTACCATCCCTCCCTTCGTGGTGCTGATCGCCTGGGGAGATATCATTCGCATCTATGCTGTGTTTGCGGTGATGCTCTTGGCCGCCGTGGGCAGCATGATCTACTTCCTGCTGCACCTGCGCATCTTTGAAGCCGTCAAACTTGGAGAGGCGGTCTGATATGGCTTCTAATGGACCGATGATCCTGTGTGATAGCCTCGTCAAGATCTACAAAGTGCAAGACCTGGAGGTCTTTGCGCTGCAAGGTCTCGACCTGGTGATCGAGCGAGGCGAATTCATGGCCCTGGTGGGCCCCAGCGGCTCGGGCAAGTCGAGCTTGATGAATATCCTCGGAGGACTCGACCGCCCTTCGGCGGGCAAGGCCATCGTCGACGGGCAAGACTTGCTCAAACTGTCCAACTTTGCGCTAACCCGCTATCGTCGGCAAAAGGTCGGCTTTGTCTGGCAGCAACCATCTCGTAACCTCATCCCCTATCTTTCGGTCGAAGAGAACGTCGAACTCCCGATGATCGTGGCCGGCATGCCCTACAATGAGCGCAAGGCCTGGACCAAAGAGCTGCTCGAGGCCGTCAACCTGTGGGACCGGCGCCACCATAGCCTGGCACAGCTATCGGGCGGTGAGCAGCAGCGTACCGCCATCGGCGTTAGCCTGGCCAACAAGCCAGTGTTGCTGCTCGCAGACGAGCCTACCGGCGAGGTTGACACTTCGACAGCCCAGGTCATCATGGATACGCTGCGCTTGCTCAATGAGCAGTATGGCCTGACGATCCTGCTGGTGACGCACGACATCCGCGTCTCGGACCAGGTCGACCGTGTGGTGACCATCCGTGACGGCCGTACTTCGAGCGAGCGTGTGCGGCGCTTGCGCGACCAGGAAGTCGCTCAAGACACCGACACGGATGACCAGGATGCCGAGGCTCAAGAGACACCCGCAGCAGTGGCCGACTATCATGAGTATGTGGTGGTCGACTATGCCGGACGTTTGCAGATCCCACGCGAATATCTCGAAGCGATGGGCATCTCTGATCGCGCCCAGGTCGACCTGGCCGACGACGGCATCATTGTGCGGCCAGCACAGGGTGTGGTCGATGCCTCGGCACAGGCCGCGCGCGTCTCTGAGGTGGCCGAGAGCTGGGGGCCTCAGCAGCAGTCCAAAGATTGGCGACTTCGCCTTGCCGACGCCAGCCGCGGGCTGCGTGGGTTGCTGCGGCAGAAAAAAGAAGAGTAGGAAGGTTGATTCGTGAGCGAGAGCAACGGCGACCTGGTAATCAAGAGCCAACACGTCACGCGCATCTATCATGTAGATGAGATCGAGGTCCATGCCCTGCGAGGGGTGGATTTCTGGGTGCGCCCCGGCGAGTTCATTGCCCTGATGGGCCGTTCTGGCTCGGGCAAGACCACCCTGATGAACATTGTCGGCGGGCTAGACCACCCCACCGAAGGACATGTGTATCTGTTCGGCAACGACATCGCAGCCTACAACGATATCCAGCTCACCACGCTACGGCGTCATCGCATCGGCTTTATCTTTCAGTCTTTTGCGCTGATGCCCACCATGTCAGCTTTCGAGAACGTCGAACTTCCCATGCGCTTGATCGGCGCCGGGCGCCGCGAGCGCCGACAGCGCGCCATGGAATGCCTGGAGCTGGTGGGCCTGACGCGTTGGGCAAGCCATCGGCCACAAGAGCTGTCGGGTGGCCAGCAACAGCGTGTGGCCATCGCACGAGCGCTGGTAAACCGGCCTGGGCTGATACTGGCAGACGAACCTACGGGCGAGCTCGATAGCGTCACCGGTCGCTCGATCTTTGAGCTGTTCAAGAGCATCGTGCACGAAGAGGGCATGACCCTCGTGACCACCTCGCACGACCCAGTCGTGCGCGAGTACGCCGACTATACCTACGAGTTGGCCGACGGCCACGTGCTCAACGTACGCTAGACGTCGCATTTCGCTGTAGCGGCGGAGCAAGTGCGCTCCGCCGCTCTGCTTTCGCCGCTTCAGATGGCTGGGTGGCCACTTGTCAGCCCAAGTCGCGAGAGCTAATATGGAGTCTACTTGGCTGCGAGGCGCGGTCATACGTTCGAGGAGGAGTAAGCCATGGCCTATCTCATTGGCATGGATGTAGGCACTACTGGCACCAAGGCGCTGCTGATCGACGAAACGGGCGCCGTGCGCGCCAGCGCCACCAGCGAATACCCAATGTACACGCCGCGCCCACAGTGGGCCGAGCAAGACCCGCACGACTGGTGGCATGCCACAGTCGATGCGTTAGGCCGTTTGCTGCAACAAGCCGAGATCAAGGGCGATGAGATCATGGCCATCGGCCTGACGGGCCAGATGCACGGCATGGTCATGCTCGACGCCAAAGGTGAGGTGCTGCGGCCCTGCATCATGTGGAACGACCAGCGCACCGCGGCACAGTGCGAATGGATCATGAACACCGTGGGGCGCGAGCGCTTTCTGGACCTGACCCTCAACCCGGCGCTGCCGGGGTTCACTGCCCCCAAGATCATCTGGACACGCGAGAACGAGCCAGAGGTCTATGCACAGGCAGCCCACGTGCTGTTGCCCAAAGACTATATCCGTTACAGGCTCACCGGCGTGTATGCCACCGAGGTATCTGACGCCTCTGGCACCGTGTTGCTGGATGTGGCTCGCCGTGAATGGAGCGCCCCCGTGCTCGAGGCGCTGGGCATCCCCCCGAGCTGGCTCCCTGAGGTGGTCGAATCGCCGACCATCACCGGTCGTATCACCGCCGAGGTGGCCGAGGCGACGGGCCTCAAGGCAGGCACGCCTGTGGTCGGTGGCGCTGGCGACCAGGCGGCGAGTGGCGTGGGCACCGGCATCGTCGAGCCTGGCCTCGTGTCGGTGACCATGGGCACCTCGGGCGTGGTGTTCGCCTATACCGAAGAGCCTAGCCGCGACCCCGAGGGTCGTCTGCATACCTTTTGCCATGCCGTGCCCGATCGTTGGCACGTTATGGGTGTGACGCTATCTGCCGGCGGCTCCTTCCGTTGGTTCCGCGATGCCCTGGGCCTCGAGGAGCGCAACGTGGCCCGGCTCACTGGCGTGGATACCTACGAGATCTTGACCGCCGAGTCGGCCCAGGCGCCAGCCGGCTGCGAAGGCCTGCTGTTCTTGCCCTATCTCACCGGCGAGCGCACGCCGTACCCTGATGCCAACGCGCGCGGCAGCTTTGTAGGCCTCACCCTGCGGCACGACAAACGCCACATGGTGCGCGCCGTGCTCGAGGGCGTGGCCTATAGCCTGCGAGACTGTATCGAGCTCTTCCGCGACCTGGCCATCCCCGTGAACCAGGTGCGCGCAGTAGGGGGTGGCGCCCGCAGTCTGGTGTGGCGGCAGATCATCGCCGATGTGTTCGGCACCGAGCTGGTGACCATCAATGTAACCGACAGCACAGCTTTTGGCGCTGCGCTGTTGGCGGGCGTAGGAGCCGGTACCTTTGGCTCGGTGCCCGAGGCTTGCGCCCAAACAATCCACATCGTCGACCGCGTCGAGCCCATAGCCGCCAACGAGACCGTCTATAACGAGTACTATCCGGTGTACCGTTCGCTCTACCGATCTCTCAAGCCAGCGTCAGACGCCATCGCTGCGATAGGGGCCAGATGATCAGGAAAGACAATGCAGCACATCGCTCACCGGTGCTGGGCTTTAACGGCGCCTGCGCCACCAGCCAACCATTGGCCGCTCAGGCCGGCCTGCAGATGCTGCTTGAGGGTGGCAATGCCGTCGACGCTGCCTTAGCGGCCATCACCACACTCAATGTCGTCGAGCCGATGAGCACCGGCATGGGTGGAGACCTCTTTGCCCTGGTGTATGTGGCCTCCGAGCGCAAGGTGTATGCCCTCAATGCCAGCGGTCGCTCGGGCGCTGCGTGGAGCTATGATGCCTATCGCGCCCACGGCATGGAGAGCGTGCCCGAACGCGGCGCGTGGGCGGTGACGGTGCCCGGAGCAGCTGACGGCTGGTTCCAGCTCAGCGCAAAACTGGGGCGCTTGCCCTTTGACAGGGTGTTGCAGAGCGCCATCGGTTATGCGCAGGAGGGCTTTGCCGTATCGCCCATCGTCGCCGACGTGTGGCGCTCTTGTGAGGCGCTCTTACAGGGCGACCCCGAAGCGGCGCGCACCTATCTACCCAAAGGGCGTGCGCCCCGCGTCGGCGAGCGCTTTTATCAGCCAGACTTGGCCTACAGCCTGACCCTACTGGCTCAGCAGGGCCCCGATGCCTTTTACCGCGGACCCATCGCGCGGGCCATCGCTAGCACCGTGCAAAAGCACGGTGCGCTGCTCACAGAGGACGATCTGGCGGCACACACCTCTACCTGGGTCGAACCGCTCAGCACCAACTACCGCGGGCTCGACGTATGGGAATGCCCGCCGAACGGTCAGGGCATCGTCGCGCTCGAAGCGCTCAACATCCTCTCAGGCGTCGATCTCGCCAGCATGCCCTTTGACGCTCCCGACACCGTGCATTACAAAACCGAGGCGATCAAGCTCGCCATGGCCGATGCCCTAGGCTATGTGGCCGATCCGGAGCATGTGCACGTGCCGGTGGCTGAACTGCTCTCTCCCGCCTACGCGGCGCAACGCCTGGCCGAGATCGACATGCGGCGCGCCATACCCGACCCGTTGCCAGGGTTGCATCTGGGCAACGATACTGTGTATGCCACCGCCGTCGATGGCGAAGGCAATGCCGCGTCGATCATCAACAGCATCTTTCTGGCGTTCGGATCGGGCCTGGTGGCCGAGGGTACCGGCATCTGCCTGCAAAACCGCGGGAATCTCTTCGTGATGGACCAGGCCCACCCCAATTGTATCGCGCCCAACAAGCGCCCCTTCCATACCATCATCCCCTGTATGGCCACCGAGAACGGCTCGCTGCGCATGAGCTTTGGCGTGATGGGCGGAGCGATGCAGCCACAAGGCCACGTACAGGTGCTCACCAACATGCTCGACCACGGCATGGATGTGCAGGCGGCCATCGACGCACCACGCTTTTACTATCAACCGGGCTTGACGCACCTGATTGAGCCCTATTTCGCCGATGAGACGTTGGCCGAGCTGCGCCGCAGGGGCCATGACCTCACCCTCGACGAGGGCGGCATCTTTGGTGGCGCGCAGATCATCATGGTGGATCCAGACAGCGGCGCTCTGGTGTGCGGCTCAGAGCCGCGCAAAGACGGTTGCGCTGTCGCCTATTAGCATCGTTGGCGTGAGGAGAATGATCATGGACAAGATTCGTGTTGGCATCATCGGCGGCGGCGGCATCGCGCGCGGCGCCCATATCCCTGGCTACCAAAAACTGAGCGACGTGCAGATTGTGGCCGTTGCCGATGTGGCGCCCGGCAAAGCCGAGGAGACGGCCGGCCTGCACGGCATTCCCGCGGCTTACGCAGACTATAACGAGATGCTGGACAAAGAGGGCCTCGACGCCGTTTCGGTGTGCACACCCAATGCCTATCACAAAGCACCCACCATCGCCGCGCTGCAGGCGGGTTGCCACGTGCTCTGTGAAAAGCCCATCGCTATGAACCTGCAAGAGGGCCGCGACATGGTCGAGGCCGCCTACAAGGCCGGCAAGACGCTGCAGATCGGCGTGAACCAGCGGTTCAGCCCCGAGGCGCAGGTCCTCAAGCGTTTTGTCGATGCGGGCGAGCTGGGCGACATTTATTACGGCGAGGCAACCTACCTGCGGCGCCGGGGCATCCCCACTTGGGGTGTGTTCACTCACAAAGAACTGCAGGGCGGTGGTGCACTGATCGATATTGGTGTACACGCTCTCGACCATTGCCTGTGGCAAATGGGCAACCCCAAGCCAGTGTCGGTCTCGGGCGTCACCTGGGCCAACTTTGGCAAGCGCCGCGACCTGGCCACCGTCCGCGGCCTGTGGGACGTGGATAGCTTTAGCGTCGATGACATGGGCGTCGCAATGGTGCGCTTTGAGAACGGCGCCTGCCTGGTGCTCAAGGCCTCGTGGGACGGGCACATCTCAGAGACCTTTATGGAGGCCCGCATCATGGGCACGCATGGGGGCGCCTATCTGCGTCCGCTGGCCATCTACAAAGACATGCATGGCACCATGGTGGATATCACCCCCAAGCAGTTGCCCACGGTCGATAGCCATCACGTCGAAATCGAGCACTTTGTCGCCGTCATCAAGGGCGAGGCCGAAGAGATCGTCAAGCCCGAGCAGGCGCTGGACGTGCAGGCCATCCTCGACGCCATCTACGAGTCGGGCGTGACCGGCCGTGAGGTACTGCTGGGCTAGCAGAGGAGTAGGGCACCATGACCGTGCGTGCTGCTGTTGTGGGGCTGGGCATGGGGCGTAACCATGCCCGTGCCTATCATACTTCGCCGCGGGCCGACCTGGTGGCTATCTGCGACCTCAACCCGGCTCTGCTGGCCGAGTATCAGGCGCAGTATCCGCAGGCCAAGGCCTATACGGACTATCAAGAGATGTTTGCCAAGGCCAGGCTCGATGCGATCAGCATCGCCTTGCCCAACTTTTTGCACGCGCCCGTGGCCAAGGCAGCCCTCGAGGCGGGCATCAACGTACTGTGTGAAAAGCCAATGGCCCTCAACGCAACCGATGCCCAAAGCATGCTCGCCACCGCCCGGGCCAGCGGCAAGAAGCTGATGATCCACTTTAACTATCGCTACAGCGCCCAGTCGCAGTTTCTCAAACGCTATGTCGACGAGGGCCATCTGGGCCAGGTCTACTATGCGCGCACACGCTGGCTACGGTCGCGAGGCATCCCCAAGCTGGGCGGCTGGTTCGGCATCAAACGTCTCTCGGGTGGTGGGCCACTGATCGACCTGGGGGTGCACCGCCTTGACCTGGCGATGTGGCTGATGGGCTACCCCAAAGCCGTGTCGGTGAGCGCTTCGTCGTCCAACCTGCTGGGGGCACGCATCGCCCGCGAGCAGGGCGTTGAGTTCGACTGCGAAGACCTGGTGACCGCCCTGGTGCGGCTAGACAATGGCGCCAGCCTGAACCTGGAGGTGAGCTGGGCCGGCGGCACCGACCGCCGCGAGGACATGATGACGGGCATCTATGGCACCGGCGGCGCCGTGATCCAGCGCAATGTGGGCCACGGCTATGATTTCGAATGCCTGGCCCTGGACGATGCCGCCGGGCAGTTGGTGCGCGTCGAGCCCCAGATCCTCCCGGCGCAGGTGCCCAGCGCCGTCGACGACTTTGTGGACTGTGTGGCCGATGACCGCGAGCCCACCGCCAGCGCCGAGCATGGCCTGGAGATGATGCGCATCATCGACGCCATCTATCGCTCTGCCCAAGAGCAGCGCGAAGTGCGCCTCGACGTGTAGACCGTGCCGGGGCAGGATGGCTGGCCAACCTGCCCCGCATCAAAGGCATGGGCATGGCCATCTACCGAACCGGATTCACCATCGAGCATGGCTTTCGCTTCGACAACTGGTTTTCCTTTGACGTCCGCCTGACCCCGGCGCTGCGCCTCGGGCGCGTCGAACCGGGGCTATGCGGCGGCATGGCCTATGCCGCGCTAGACTATTATCATGCCGGCGTGCCCGTACCACGCATGCGTCAAGCCCCCCCATCGGGCTCGGCTCTCCTCCGCTATCTGATCGAGCGCCAGCTCGCCAGCAACCGGCCAGCGGTGCTGTATCGCGTTCTGCGGTGGACGCTTGGCGGTGTAGCGTCACTCGAGCAACGGATGCTAGCACAAGAGCTGCCTGCGTTGCGGCGGCGTCTGCAGCGCAACGAGCCCACCGTGTTGGTGCTGGTCCGTGCCCCAGACCTGTGGCATGTCACCGCCAACCACCAGGTGGTCGCTTACGGCTATCGTGAGGATGAGGCCGAGGGCATCATGCACATCGACGTGTATGACCCCAACTGGCCAGGAGAGGCCGTCAGCCTGAGCCTAGAGCTGGCCGAGCCCGATTGGGGCCTTGAAGCCTGGCATTCGCGCGAGGGCACATTCAAGGGGCTTTTCGTGCAGCCCTACGAGCCCCGACGGCGCGGCCTACCCATCATTCTCTGACAACAGGAGGAGTTACATGACCGCCTATCAACGCATCGATGAGCAAGAGCTGTTGCGCTTTACGCGCCAGGTGTTCGAGGCGATAGCTGTGCCTATGGCCCACGCGCAGACGATGGCTGAGAACCTGGTGGCTGGCGAGGTGCATGGCCTGGGCAGTCATGGACCATCGCGGTTACTGCGTCCATATGTCGAGCGCTTTCGTCAGGGTGGCACCAAGCGCAATCCTGATCTACAGGTGCTTTCGCGCTCGCGTGGCTGCGCCGTGGTCGACGGCGATGATGGCCCCGGGGCAGTGGTTGGCAAGTTTGCCATGGAACTGGCCATCGAGCTGGCGCGTGAGCATGGCTCGGGCTGGGTGGCTGTGCGGAACAGCACCCACTTTGGGCCGGCCTTTGTGTTCGGGCGCATGGCCCTGGCCCACGATATGATCGGGTTCAGCTCAACCAACTCGGTGCCGATGGTGGCGCCGTGGGGCGGCCGTGAGAAGGCGCTGGGCACCAACCCCATCTGTGTCTCGGTGCCTGGGTTGGCCACCAGCGGCATCACCCTCGACATGGCCACCACTGTGGTGGCGCGCGGCAAGGTGCAGCTTGCCGCTCTCGAAGACAAACAGATCCCCCTGGGATGGGCGCTGGACAAGGATGGCAACCCCACCACCGACCCCAACAAGGGCGAACAGATGGTGCCCGTGGGCAACTACAAGGGGTATGGACTGGCGCTACTGGTGGATGTCTTTTGCGCGTTGCTTTCGGGTGCAGCTGTGAGCAGCGGCATCGGCCATCTATTCTCAGTGGCCGACCAGCCACAACACATGGGGCACTTTTTCGGGGCGATGGACATTGCCGCCTTTGGGCCGGTGGCCCCCTTCAAAGCGCGCGTCGACGAGCTGGTAGCCGCCATGAAGGCCAACCCCCTGCGCGATGGCTTTGAGCGTATTCTGGTGCCGGGTGAGCCCGAATGGCTCAAGGCCGCCGAATACCGCCGCGAGGGCATTCCCATGGCCGAGGATGTGATCGCCGAGATGAACCAGATCGGCGCAGAACTGGGCGTGGAGACGTTGCAGATTCGCTCATAGTATCGACAACGCAACAAAGGGGCGCCCGCGGGCGCCCCTTTGTTATTTCCACCACGCTGTCACCTGCGGACAGCCACCTCAACTGGCTCACCGTTCAGTTTGAACGCCTGACGCTGATCCCACTCGCCGCCATCATCAGATAGCAACAGGGTCACGCAGAGCGTCTCTTGCAGGATATAGTCTCGCAACGCCTGAACAGCCTCGGCAGCCGCATCATCCAGGCCAAAGAGGCCCACGGTGATGCGCTGGTCCAGCTCATAGTCAGCGTCTTTGCGCAGCGTCTGCACGTAGCGCACCAGATCGCGCACCTGCCCCTCCGCCTCGAGCTCAGGCGTGATGACCGCATCGATAGCCACGGTGACGCCCTTGTCAGAGGCCACGGCCAGGCCTTCAGCCGGGTCGGCATGCACTATGATCTCCTCGGGTGCGATCGATACCACCTCGCCGCCCACGGTGAGCTCGACCGGCAGGCCAGCGTTAATGCGCCGCACTGCAGCAGCCGCATCGGTTTCGGCCAGGGCAGCGCGTACCTGCGGAAACGCCTTGCCCAGTTTGGGGCCCAGCTGGCGGCCGTCGGCCACCAGGCGGTATTGAACCAGTTGGCCCTCTTCGTCTACAAAGGCGAGCGATTTGACGTTGAGCTCGTCGGCCACAATCTCGATGAGCTCGGGCGACAGGCCGCCGCGCGTGCTCTCGGCAAAAACCAAGGCGCGGGAGAGCGGCTGGCGCACCTTGATGTTGACGCTGCCGCGTGCGCCTAGGCCCAAGCTGGCGATTTCACGGGCCAGCGACATCTGCTGCAGGAGCTCCTGGTCGACTGCGCACTCTTCAATCTCAGGCCAGTAGGTGTGATGCACGCTCTCAAAGGCCGCGGGCTGCACGCTGCGCACCAGGTTCTGATACATCGCCTCGGTGATAAAGGGCACGATGGGCGCCAGGATGCGGATCAACCGCACAAAGGCATAGTACAGTGTGGCATAGGCCATCTGTTTATCGAGATCGGCCTCGCTCTTCCAGTAGCGCCTGCGGCTGCGGCGGATATACCAGTTTGTCAGATCGTCCACAAAGGCCTCAACGGCCAGTGTTGCGCCCAGCGAATCCGAGTTCTCAAGCCGATCGGTGCAGATAACCACCACTTCGTTGATGCGTGCGATGATCCAGCGGTCAAGCGGGCTATCGCTCGCTGGCGCCTGCCCCTCGGGCCGTTTGGGGTCGAACCCCTCTGTCGATGGCTGCCACCCATCCAGCAAGGCATAGGTAGTCAGAAACTTGTAGACGTTCCACAGCGGCAAGATAAAGCGCCGCCGCACATCATCAGCGCGATTGTAGCCAAACATCAGATTGTTCTCGGGCTTGTGCGCACAAAAGAGCCAGCGCATCACGTCCACGCCCATGCGGTCTGCGGCCTCATCGAACGGGATCATATTGCCCGAGCTCTTGTGCATGGGCGAACCATCTTCGGCCAGGAGCGTGGCGTACGAAAAGTTCTGCAAGAACGGCGGCGTGCCCTCAAGCACGGTGGCCATGGCCAGCAGGCTATAGAACCAGTTGCGGAACTGGCCAGGGAACGATTCGCTGATCCAATGAGCTGGATACCACTCTCGCCAATAGTCCTTATTGGTACGATATTGCAGCGTCGAAAAGCTAACGATGCCCGCATCGAGCCAGGGGTTGCCCACATCGCTGACGCGACTCATCTCGGCGCCACACTTGTCACAGGCGATCTTGACAGCATCGACGTAGGGCCGGTGCGGCGTGTGTCCCTCAAAGGTCTCCCAGCCTGCGACGGCACGCTGGCGCAGCTCTTCCTCATCGCCCACCACGTGAAAGTGGCCGCACGCGGCGCACTCCCAAATGGGAAGGGCCAGGCCCCAGTAGCGTTTCTTGCTGATCATCCAGTCGTGCATGTTGCGCAGCCAGTCCAGCTCGCGCTCCAGGCCAAATGAGGGGATCCAGCGGATCTGCCGGGTGACGTCCATCATCTTGTAGCGCAACTCATCCATGCTGATGAACCACTCGTCAACCAGACGGAACACCAGCGGTGTCTTGCAGCGCCAGCAGATGGGATAGCGATGGGTATAGCCACGCACATGGTAAAGCAAGCCGCGATCGTCCAGGTCATGAAAGATCTCGTGCGCCACCTCGTGGACCTGCTTGCCGGTGAGCCAGCCAAACCCCTCAACAAAGTAACCCTCGTCATCAAGCGGGGCCAGCATAGGCAGCTTGTGCTCGCGGCCGAGCTGATAGTCTTCAGCGCCGCAGCCCGGGGCGATGTGCACGATGCCCGTGCCCTCTTCCTCGCCCACAGCATCCCAAAGGATCACCTGATGCGCCTGCACCGCAGTGAGCTCGACGCCGGCCGTTGCCCCGGGCACCGGCGTCAACCCACCAGGCCGTTGTGCTGCCGGCAGATCGTCAAAGGGACCATCGTAGGTCCAACCCACCAGGTCGGTGCCCTTGAGTTCGGCCAGCACCTCAACTGGCCCTTCGAGCATAGACAGGGTGCCCTTGGACAGGTAGAGAATCTGTTCGCCGTTGCGCACTTTGACGTAGGTGAGCTCGGGCCCCACAGCGGCGGCCACGTTGCTGGTGAGTGTCCAGGGGGTAGTGGTCCATACCAACAGGGCCTCGCCTGGGCGCTCGCGCAGCGGAAAGCGCAGCGTTACTGCGTCGTGCGTCAGCTCGGCATAACCGTCGGTGACGATCTCGTGCTGGCTGATGGCCGTCGAGCAACGCGGGCACCAGGGCATAACGTCGGCGCCACGATAGATCCAGCCCTGCTCCCAGCACTTTTTGAGCATGGTCCAGATCATATAGTTGTTCTCGGTGGAAAAGGTAAAGTAGCTCCCCCCCAGCTCGGGCAGGCCCAGCCGCCCCACAATGCGTTCGACCGCGTCGGTGACAGGCCCTTGAGGCCCATTGACCGTCACGATCTGCTGCGGGTCTTCATCGAGTTTGTCAGCCAGCTCACGCAGGGTATCGGGGTCATTCCAGTCCATCCAGAAGCCGAGGCGGATGGACTGCTCAGTCTGCAATGCCGCCATGCGCAGCACACGTTGCTTGCAGCGGTTCACAAAGGCAGCCAGTCCAAAAGCCTCGATATCCTTGCGCGACTCAAAGCCCAGTTCTTTTTCTACCTCGACCTCGACCCACAGGCCCTGACAGTCAAAGCCGTTCTGATAGCGTAGCTCGCGGCCACGCATGGTCCAGAAGCGGCTATACACATCTTTGTAGGTACGCCCCCAGCCGTGGTGCACGCCCATCGGGTTGTTAGCCGTAATAGGCCCGTCGATGAACGACCAGTGCGGCTCACCGCGATGCAGCTCGCGCAGCTGTTCAAAGGTCTTGCTTTCGCGCCACAGGCCCAGCATCTTGTGCTCGAGCTCGACCAGATCGACCGTAGCTGGGACAGACTGAAATGGCATTGATCCAACCCCTCCAGGTATTGATGCAACAAAAAGGCCCTCGCCCCATACAGGGACGAGAGCCTGGTAATCAGACTCGCGCGGTACCACCCCGCTTGGCCATAAAGGCCCGCTCTACGCCGACCGGCTACCTGAGCCGAGCAGCTCGCCACGATAACGTGCAGCGAACCCGGACAGCTCTACTCACAAACGCTTTCGGCTGTCAGCTCGAGAGTGATCTTGGGCCCCGTCGTGCGTGCCTGCTTTGCAGCTGCCGCAGACTCTCTGGACGCCGTAAGGAGCCTACTCGTCTCTGTCAACGCTTATAGGGTTATTATACCACGCCGCCCAACCTGGCGCAATCTAGCCGCCCAATACACCCAGGCCGCCCAGCAGCACCACCAGGATGAGCACTGGCGAGATGAGCTTTGCCACGCCGTAAAAGAACCGCACCATGCCCTGGTTATCGAGCGAGCCCTTGTTCGTGAGCCCCTCTTTGACCTGCGGCCAGCCCCAGCGCCAGCCGAGAAAGATACACAAGAACAGGCCGCCCACCGGCAGCAGGATGTTGGACGAAGCAAAGTCAAAGGCATCGAACAGGTTAAGCCCGCCGATCTTGACACCAGACAACCAGCTCTCGGCCAGCGCCGGAAATGCTCCTGCCACGGCCAACGCCACAGCAGTGACGATGGCTGCCCTTTTGCGCGACCAGCCCGTGTGATCCTCGAGAAAGGCCACCGGCACTTCAAAGAGCGACAGGGCCGCGCCTGTGGCGGCACATGCCGCCAACACAAAGAACAGCCCCATAAAGATCGACTGCACCACTGGCCCACCGGGCAGCGAGCTGAACACCGTCGGCATGGTGATGAACATCAGCGAGGGGCCAGCCGCCTTTTCGACGCCGAACGCAAACACCGCCGGAAAGATCGCTACGCCAGCCAGCAGAGACACGAACAGGTCGCCCAGCATAACGCGCACGGCGCTCTTGGGGATATCTTGCTCCTCGGGATAGTAGGAGCCGTAGGTGATCATGGTGCCCATGCCCACCGACAGCTTGAAGAACGCCAGGCCCATAGCGGCCAACACCACGCCAAAAGACAGCTTGGAAAGGTCCGGCTTGAAGAGAAACTCGAGGCCAGCCGAAGCACCAGGCAGCGTCAGACTGCGGATGGCGATGATCAACAGAATGACAAAGAGGATGGGTAGCAGTCGCTTGACCATCGCCTCGATGCCGCGGCTTACGCCGGCGATGATGATGGCCATCAACCCCGCCAACACCACCCATTGCAGACCAAGCGCGAGCCATGGGTTGCTGATGACAGAGCCAAAGGCCGCTCCCGTCACAGACGGGTCAGTCGTCACGATCTGCCCGCTGAAGGCCTTGACGATGTAGATCAGCACCCAGCCGATCACCTCGGTGTAGAACGCGATGATCAGAAAGGCGGCGATCACCCCTGCCGTGCCGATCAGCCACCAGGGCTCTTTGGGTGCCAGCTTACGCAGTGAGCCGATCGCGTCGGAGCGCGCTGTGCGGCCGATGACGTGCTCAGAGATCATCACAGGCAGGCCGATGAGAAAAGTGGCGATGACATAGACGATGATAAAGGCCGCACCACCGCTCTCGCCGGTCATGTAGGGGAACTTCCAGATGTTGCCGAGGCCGACGGCCGACCCTAGAGTTGCGGCGACCGCGCCCAACGTGCCTGTGAACCGTCCACGGACTCGGGGACCTGCACTGGTCATGTCGACATCTCCTCCTGAAACGTGGTTAGTGTCACCGCAACGGCGCGTGAGGTGCCCCATGGAGGCCGGAGCGTCAACACCCTCAGGTCGCGAGCATAGGACACGCTTCAATCTGCGTCAAATGAATGTAGTAACAACAGATTCCGCTCTACATGGCGATGCACCACACCAGGCACAGTATCTGTTTGACACCACGCCCCAGGTATGCTATGCTGGCTGAAATCCGTAGGGGATCACATCTTGAACTCCTTACCGCTCATCGGCCTTCTGCTCGTACTATTTGGGCTCCTCATTATTGAGGGGCAAATGCCGGTTGGGAGGGGTTCGCGCCAGCGCGCTTAGTTAGCCAAAAGCAAGAACCAAAAAAGAGCCTCACCCAACCAGGTGAGGCTCTTTTTTGACGGCCGAGGCAATGAGCGCAGTCAGGCAGTGTCGCGCCCGCAATGATGGGGGCGAGTGCGGTCGGTTGGCCGCCTACGCAAAGACGCCACACCCATGCCATAAAGGCATGTGGCCGTGGCGTTGTGTTTTCAGGCCGGGATGACTTGAGCCAAGCGCATGGAGAGGAGCAGGGTTGTGAGAAGCGACGTCATCAAAAAGGGTCTCGAACGCGCCCCACATCGTTCGCTGCTGTGGTCGCTGGGCCGCACCAATGAAGAGATGGACCGGCCCTTTGTCGGCATCATCAGCTCGTACAATGATATCGTCCCTGGCCACATGAACCTCAGCCAGCTCAATGCCGCTGTGCGCGAAGGTGTTTTCATGGCAGGGGGCACGCCCTTTGAGGCCAACACCATCGCCGTATGCGACGGCATCGCGATGGGACACCAGGGCATGAAGTACTCACTTGCCTCGCGCGAGTTGATCGCCGACTCGGTTGAAACCGTGGTGCAGGCCCACGCTTTTGATGCCATCGTGCTGGTCTCGGCGTGCGACAAGATCACACCGGGCATGGTGATGGCCATGGCCAGACTGGACATCCCCGCTATCATCGTTACCGGCGGGCCTATGCTTGCGGGCCGTCGCGGTGGTGAGACGCTGGACCTCAACAGCGCCTTCATGGCGGTGGGGGCAGCGACCAAGGGGCAGATCAGCGCCCGCGAGGTCGAGATCATCGAAAAGGCCTGCTGCCCCGGCTGCGGCTCGTGCGCCGGCATGTTCACAGCCAACACCATGGCCTGCCTGTGCGAAGCGCTGGGCATTGCTCTGCCGGGCAACGGCACCACGCCGGCGGTCAGCTCGCGGCGCATCGCCCTGGCGCGCCAGACGGGCATGGCGGTGATGACGCTGCTGGAACGCAACATCCGCCCCAGCGACATTCTCACCGCCGATGCCTTTCACAACGCCTTCTCCACCGACATGGCCATGGGCGGTTCGACCAACTCGGTGCTGCACCTGCTAGCCATCGCCCACGAGGCAGGCGTGGCCATCGACCTGCCCGACCTGAATCATTTCTCGGCCAACACGCCACACCTCTGCAAACTCTCGCCGGCGAGCGAGCAGCACATTGAAGACCTGCACTACTCGGGTGGCATCGGCGCTATTATGCACGAGCTCGACGACCTGGGCTTGCTCAAGCGCAACTGCATCACTGTGACGGGGCAGACCGTCGGTGAAAACCTCACGCCCGAGAGCCGCTGGGCGCCAGACTATGCCACCGTCAGCCGCAACGTCGTCCGCTCAGGCGACCAGCCTTACTCTGCCACTGGCGGCCTGAGCATACTTTTCGGAAATCTGGCGCCAGAGGGCGCCGTGGTCAAAAGCGCCGCTGTGGCCCCGAGCATGATGCAGCACACCGGGCCGGCGCGTGTGTTCGACTCGGAAGAGGCGGCCACCAGGGCGATCATCGATATGTCGTTTGACGAAGGCGATGTGATCGTCATCCGCTACGAGGGGCCCAAGGGTGGCCCTGGCATGCGCGAGATGCTAACTCCGACTTCGCTACTGTCAGGGATGGGGCTCGACGGCAAAGTGGCCCTGATTACCGATGGGCGCTTCTCGGGCGCGTCGCGCGGAGCGGCCATTGGCCACCTGTCTCCCGAGGCGGCCGCTCGCGGGCCCATCGCTGCTTTGCGAGATGGCGACCTGATCTCGATCGATATCCCTAACCGCAGTCTGCGTGTAGCGCTCTCTGATAAAGAGATCGCCGCTCGCATCGCGACCTTACCGCCCTTTGAGCCCACGGTGGCGCGAGGCTATCTGCGGCGCTATGCCCGCCTGGTGACCTCGGCCAGCACGGGCGCTGTGTTTGAGGAATAGGCATGACACACCGGCATACAAGCAAGGAGTCCCTGTTATGCGGCTGAACGGCGCACAGATCTTGTGGGAATGCCTCGTCCGCGAGGGCGTTGATACCGTCTTTGGCATCACCGGTGGGGCGGTATTGCCTATCTATCACGAGCTGCCCAACTATCCCATCCGCCACATCACCATGCGCCATGAGCAGGCCTGCGCCCACGCAGCCGATGGCTATGCGCGTGCTACTGGCAAGGTGGGTGTGTGCCTGGCAACCTCGGGCCCTGGTGCCACCAACCTGGTGACGGGCATTGCCACTGCGATGATGGACTCGTCGCCCATGGTGGCCATCACCGGACAGGTGGCCACCAACGCCCTGGGCACCGATGCCTTCCAAGAGGTGGATATCACCGGCATCACCATGCCCATCACCAAGCACAACTATCTGATCACCGACGTGGCCGATCTGGCCTTGGCCGTGCGCGAGGCGTTCCACATCGCCAGTACAGGCCATCCGGGCCCTGTGCTGATCGACATCGCCAAAGACGCGCAGACAGCCGAGATCGAGTTCGAGTATCCGGACTACGTCAGCCTGCCAGGCTACAAGCCGCATACTCGAGGCAACCCTCGGCAGATCAAGCAGGCGGCTGATATGATCAACACCGCCCAACGCCCGCTGATCATTGCTGGGCGTGGTGTGCTGGTTGCGGGGGCTCAGCAAGAACTGTGCGAGCTGGCCACCAAGGCACACATCCCCGTATCGACGACCCTGCTGGGGAAGAGCGCCATCCCCGAGACCCATCCGCTCTGCCTGGGCATGGGTGGCATGCATGGCGAGGCATTTGCCAACTATGCGCTGCAGCAGTGTGACTTGATCTTTGCGGTGGGTATGCGCTTTGACGATCGTTACACCTCAGCAGCGGGCACATTTGCGCCCAATGCCAAGATCGTCCACGTGGACATCGATCCCGCCGAGATCGCCAAGCGTATCCGCGTCGACCTGCCCATCGTGGGCGATGCCAAGAACGTGCTGCGGCAACTGCTGCCCCTCGTTGAGGAACGTGACCTCGCAGACTGGCTGGGGCAAATCGATAGCTGGCGTGCCGAGACCCGTGACCGTGACGCGCTGTGGCAAGAAACAGACGAGGTACTGCCCCAGTACGTGGTGTTCAACATCTGGGAAGCCACCCGGGGCGAAGCTTTGATGGTGTCGGATGTGGGGCAGAACCAGATGTGGGAGGCACAGTACTACCGCCATGTGCGGCCCGGCGGCCTGATCTCATCAGGAGGGCTGGGCACCATGGGGTTTGCGTTGCCCGCAGCGATCGGCGCTGCCGCGGGCCGACCCGATTGCCAGGTGTGGGTGGTGGTCGGAGACGGCGGGTTCCAGATGACGCTGCAAGAGCTGGCCACCGTGATGCAGGAGAGGCTGCCCATCAAGATTGCCATCCTCAACAACGGCTTTCTGGGGATGGTGCGGCAATGGCAAGAGATGTTCTTTCAAAAGAACTACTCTGGGTCACCTCTACTGGGGCCCGACTTTGCCAAGCTGGCCGAGGCCTATGGCATCGCTGCAGCCACCATCGAGTCCAAAGAGGGCGTGGCCGCTGCCGTCAAGGCAGCATATGACTCGGATGGCCCCATGGTGATCGACTTTCGTATCGAGCGCGAACACAATGTCTTTCCGATTGTGCCAGTGGGCCACCCCATCGATCAGATGATCCGCCGGCCCAAGCAAACCCAGCCGTAGAGAGGAGCACTACCATGAGCTTGCCCCCACCAGATAGTACCTTCTCACGGCGCACACTGGTTGTCTTGATGGAAGACAAACCGGGCGTGCTGAGCCATGTGTCGAACCTGTTCCGCCGCCGCAACTATAACATCGAGAGCCTGACGGTGGGGCACAGCGAGACGCAGGACATCTCTCGCATGACCGTGGTGGTGCACGCCAACGACGCCATGCTCGAGCAGGTGGCCAAGCAGTTGTACAAGCTGATCAACGTCACCAAGGTGAGCGAGGTCAACACCGATGACGCGGTGATGCGTGAGCTGGCATTGATCAAAGTGCACGCACCCTCGGCTCAGCGCGCTGAGATCAAGCAGGTGGTCGATATCTTTCGCGCCCAGATCATCGATGTGGCGCTCGACTCGATGGTTATCGAGATCACTGGCGACGAGAGCAAAGTCGAGTCGCTGATCTCGATTCTCAAGCCCTTTGGCATCAAAGAGCTGACACGCACCGGCCGCGTGGCCATGATGCGAGGCTCACTGACCGCCAACGGCACACGCTTTGGGTCCTAGCCAGACCGGCTCATCGAGCCGCTGGACAAGCAGTACGAGGAGGCTCCCTTCATGGCAACCATCTACTACGATCGCGATACCAACCCGGCCCTGCTGAATGGCAAAAAGATCGCCATTCTGGGCTATGGCAGCCAGGGCCATGCGCACGCCCTTAACCTCAAAGAGAGCGGTTGTGATGTGCGCGTGGGCCTATATCAGGGCAGCTCGTCATGGGCGCGCGCCGAGCAGGCCGGGCTCAAGGTGATGCTCTCTGGCGAGGCAGTAGCCGAGGCCGATATTGTCATGATCTTGACGCCCGATACCCTGCAGCCCGCCATCTATGCCAACGATGTGGCCCCCAACCTCAAGGCGGGCGCCATGCTGATGTTCGCCCACGGCTTTTCGATTCACTACAGCCAAATCGTGCCGCCCAAGAACGTCGACGTCACTATGATCGCCCCCAAGGCGCCTGGACATCGCGTTCGCGAGCTGTACATCGATGGCCAGGGCACACCAGGGCTGGTGGCCGTCTATCAGGACATCACCGGCAATGCCAAAGCGCTGGCACTGGCCTATGGCTCGGCCATGGGCTGTGGGCGCGCCGGCATCATCGAAACCACCTTTGCCGAGGAGACCGAGACCGACCTCTTTGGCGAGCAGGCGGTGCTCTGCGGCGGCGCAACAGCGCTGATCAAAGCAGGCTTTGAGACGCTGGTCGAAGCGGGCTACCAGCCCGAGATCGCCTATTTCGAGTGCCTTAACGAGCTCAAGCTGATCGTCGATCTCATCTACCAGGGCGGCCTCTCGTACATGCGCTACTCGGTGAGCGACACCGCTGAGCATGGCGACTACACCGGCGGCCCCAAGGTCGTCGACGATCACGTCAAGGCCGCGATGAAAAAGATGCTGATCGACATCCAGGATGGTACCTATGCCCGCGAATGGGTGCTCGAGAACCAGGCGGGCCGGCCCAGCTTTAATCTGATCCGTGCCCGCGAGCGCGACTCGCAGATCGAGCAGGTGGGGCGCAAGCTGCGTGCCATGATGCCCTGGCTCGACGCCAAGTAAATGATCGCCGCAACGCGTCGGCGGCGGTTCATCGCCGCCGACGCCTCTCAAGGAGTGAACCTGACCGTATGGTAGAACGCGTCTCGGTCCTCGACACAACACTTCGAGACGGCGCACAGCGCGAGGGCATCTCGTTTTCTGTCAAAGACAAGCTGCGCATCGCCGCCAAACTCGACGAACTAGGCATCGCGTATATCGAGGGCGGCTGGCCCGGCTCGAATCCCAAGGACGCCGAGTTCTTTGCGCGAGCAGCACAGATGCACTGGCAGCATGCGCGCATCGCTGCCTTTGGGTCGACGCGCCGCGCTGACAGCACGGTCGAGCAAGATCACAATGTTCAGGCGCTGATCGCGTGCGGCGCACCCGTTGCCGTGCTGGTGGGCAAATCTTCACCCATGCACGTGACAGAGGTGCTGCGCACAACGCTCGATGAGAACCTGGCGATGATCCACGAGACCGTCGCCCACCTCAAGTCGCGCGGCCTCGAGGTGCTCTTTGATGCTGAGCACTTTTTCGACGGCTATCGTCTCGACGCCGACTATGCCCTGGCGACGTTGCGCGCTGCGGCCGAGGCTGGCGCCGACAGGCTGGTGCTGTGCGACACGAACGGTGGCTGTCTGCCCTCTGAGGTTACGCGCATGGTCGCCGCGGTAACTGCGGCCTTCTCTAACCGCAGCATCGGCATCCATGCCCACGACGACACGGGTGTGGCCGTGGCCAACACACTGGCCGCGGTCGAGGCGGGCGCCGATCATGTCCATGGCACCATGAATGGCTACGGCGAGCGCTGCGGCAACGCCAACCTCAACACGGTCATCCCAAACCTAGAGCTCAAAATGGGCATTAGGGCGCTGGCCAACGGCGACCTCTCGCTGCTGACACAGGCCTCGTCGTACGTTACCGAAATCGCCAACCTGTTGCCAGACCCACATGCTCCCTATGTGGGGCAGAGTGCCTTTGCCCACAAGGCTGGCCTGCACGTCAGCGCCATGCTCAAGAACGGCGAGGCGTATCAGCATGTGCGCCCCGAGCTTGTGGGCAATGAAACGCGAGTACTGGTTTCTGAGCTGGCCGGACGCGGCAATATCGCCCACAAGCTCGCCGAGTTGGATCTGGGGGTCGAGCTGAGCGCCGAGCGCGTGGGAGCGCTGGCCACGCAGGTCAAAGAGCGTGAGAGCAACGGCTATCAGTACGAAGGCGCCGAGGGCTCTTTTGAGCTGCTGATACGGCGCAGCCAGCCCGATTACCTGGCGCCCTTTGAGGTGCTCGACTTTTTGGTGCTGGTCGAAAAGCGTTCGGGGCGCGACATCCTCTCAGAGGCCACGGTCAAGGCCAGCGTCGATGGCATGACCATGCACACCGCCGCCGAGGGCGATGGCCCTGTAAACGCCCTCGACCGCGCCATGCGCAAGGCCTTGTTGCCCTTTTACCCTGAGCTGGGGCCAGTGCAATTGACCGACTATAAAGTACGCATCATCGACCCCAAGTCGGCCACGGCCGCCAAAACGCGAGTTCTGATCGACGCCAGCGATGGAGAACAATCTTGGACCACCATGGGGTGCTCGGTGAACATCATTGAGGCCAGCTTTGAGGCGCTGATCGACAGTCTAGAGCTACCGCTACTGCGGCGGGCCTCTGCCAGAGGGATTGCTGAGCCGGCCACGACCGCGGCCCAGTAATCCAGAGGCTCGCCAGGTGCAGCAGGTCGTCTGCCGACAACACGATCAGATGCCAAGGAGCACGGATATGGAAACCGATCGCATCATCATCTTTGACACCACCCTGCGCGACGGCGAGCAATCTCCCGGCGCCACGCTGAATACCAGCGAAAAGATCGAGATCGCGCGTCAACTGGCTCGCCTGGGCGTCGATGTCATCGAGGCTGGCTTCCCCGCTTCATCTCCGGGAGATCTGGACGCCGTGCGCCGGGTGGCGCGCAGCGTACAGGGACCGGTCATCTGTGGCCTGGCCCGCTGCGTGCGCAGCGATATCGACGCCGCCTGGGAAGCCGTACAAGATGCCGAGCGCAAGCGCATCCACGTGTTCATCGCCACCAGTGATATTCACATGCAGCACAAGTTGCGCATGAGCCGTGAGCAGGTGCTCAACGCCACCCGAACCATGGTGGCCCACGCGCGCTCACTCTGCGAGGATGTCGAGTTCTCACCCGAGGATGGCGGCCGCTCTGACCCCGAGTTCCTCTATCAGGTGCTCGGCGAGGCCATCGCCGCCGGCGCCACCACGCTCAACATCCCTGATACGGTAGGCTATGTGACGCCCGACGAGTTCTACGAGCTCATCAAGGGCATCAAGGAGCACACTCCAGGCATCGAGAAAGCCATCATCTCTGTGCACTGCCACAATGACCTGGGCATGGCCGTCGCCAACAGTCTGGCGGGTGTGCGCGCCGGCGCACGGCAGGTCGAATGCACCATCAACGGCCTGGGCGAGCGTGCGGGCAACGCCGCGCTAGAAGAGTTGGCTATGGCGCTGCACACACGCCAAAGCTACTATGGCCTGACCACCGGCCTCGCTCTGCAAGAGCTCTACCCCAGCAGCCGTATGGTCTCGAACTTTACCGGCCTCACGGTGCAGGCCAACAAGGCCATCGTAGGCGCCAACGCCTTTGCCCACGAAGCGGGCATCCACCAAGACGGCATCCTCAAGAACCGCCTCACCTATGAGATCATGGACGCGCAGATGGTGGGGGTGCCCGAGAGCCGCCTGGTTCTCGGCAAGCATTCGGGCCGCCACGCCTTTGCTGACAGACTGTTAGAGTTGGGGTATCATCTGGAGCACGATCAGCTCGACAGAACGTTCACGCGCTTCAAAGACCTCGCCGACAAGAAAAAGGTCGTCACTGACCGCGACCTCGAGGCGCTGGTCTCGGATGAGGTGTTCCAGCCGGTGGAAGTGTATCGTTTGGAGCAGATTCAGGTCTCATGTGGCGACCACGCCATCGCCACAGCCACAGTGCGTCTACGTGCACCAGACGGCTCGCTGATCACCGATGCCGCCCACGGCACCGGCCCGGTGGATGCTGTTTACAAGGCCATCAACCGTCTGATCGGTGTGCCCAACGAGCTGACCGAGTTCTCGATCAACGCCGTGACCGAGGGCATCGATGCAGTGGGCGAGGTGACGATTCGCATCGAAGCCGGTGGCAATGGCGATGAGACGCTGCCGCTCAACCCGCAGACGGGCAAGCGCACCTATGTATTCTCTGGCCACGGCGCCAGCACCGATATCATCGTGGCGAGCGCACGCGCCTACATGAGCGCTCTCAACAAACTGCTGGCTACCCGCAGCACCACCGCCCAGGCCCAAGCATGACAAGGAGTATGAGCAAGCCGATGCAACCCATGACCATGGCCCAAAAGATCCTGGCTGCCCACGCCGATCGGCCCGCCGTGCAGGTGGGTGAGTTGATCGATGTGCGCGCCGACATGGTGCTGGCCAACGACATCACCGCGCCCCTGGCCATCATCGAGTTCGCCAAGCTCGGTGTCGATCGCGTCTTTGACCAGGACCGCATCGCGCTGGTGCCCGACCACTTTGCCCCCAACAAAGACATCAAGTCGGCCGAGCAGTGCAAAATGATGCGCGAGTTCGCCAAAAAGTACGGTATCCACAACTACTTTGAGGTGGGGCGCATGGGCATCGAACATGCGCTGCTGCCCGAGCAGGGCCTGGTGCTGCCCGGTGACGTTGTGGTCGGCGCTGACTCGCACACCTGCACCTATGGTGCAGTGGGCGCCTTTGCCACCGGCATGGGCTCTACCGATATCGCGGTGGCCATGGCCACCGGCCGTGCCTGGATGCGCGTGCCCGCCACCACTCGCTTTGTCTACAGCGGCACGCTACAACCCTGGGTAGGCGGCAAGGATCTGATCCTGCATACCATCGGCCTGATCGGCGTCGAAGGCGCACGCTACCAGGCCATGGAGTTTGCCGGCCCGGCCATCGATGCCCTGAGCATCGACGGCCGCCTGACCATGGCCAACATGGCCATCGAGGCGGGCGCCAAGGCCGGCCTGTTCCATGTGGATGCCACCACCGAGGCCTATGTCAAGCCTCGCGCGCAGCGCGCCTACCAGGCCTATGCCTCAGACCCTCACGCGACTTACGATCGTGTGATCGAGATCGACGCCAGCAAGATCGAGCCGCAGATTTCGTTCCCGCATCTGCCCAGCAACGCCAGAGGCCTGAGCCAGGTGGGCGATGTCAGCATCGACCAGGCGGTGATCGGCTCGTGCACCAACGGCCGCTGGAGCGACCTGGTGCAGACGGCCGAGGTGTTGCGGGGCCGCCAGGTGCACCCTGATGTGCGCTGCATCATCATTCCTGGCACGCAGGCGATCTATCTGCGCGCCGTGCAAGAGGGTCTGGCACAGGTGTTTGTAGAGGCCGGCGCGGTGTTCAGCACACCCACCTGTGGCCCGTGCCTGGGCGGCTACATGGGCGTGCTGGCAGCCGGCGAGCGCTGCATCTCGACCACCAACCGCAACTTTCTGGGGCGCATGGGTCACGTAGAGAGCGAGGTCTATCTGGCCGGCCCCGCCATCGCGGCGGCCAGCGCCGTGCTGGGCCGCATCGGTGGGCCTGAAGAGCTGTAGCAGCCGAAAGGGCGAACGCCATGGGCGAGCTATCCTGCTGGTTTGAGTGCGTACGCGGTTGCCCGGGCCGCCACTCGATCTATGACGTCATCTACCAGTGCCCCACCTGCGGTGGCCTGCTCGAGGTGGTGCATGATGTGGCCACCCTGGCAGAGACGCCAGCTGACGCGTGGAAGCGGCTGTTCGACGCGCGCATCCACAGCAACGACTGGCCCTTTGGCAGTGGCGTTTGGGGCAAGAAGGAATGGGTGTGCCCACAGATCGATGATGAGAACGTGGTCTCGATGTTCGAGGGCCACAGTAACCTTTTCTGGGCTCAGCGCCTGGGTCAGCAGCTCGGCGTCGAAGATCTCTGGGTCAAGATGTGCGGCATCAGCCACACTGGCTCGTTCAAAGACCTGGGCATGACCGTGCTGGTGAGTGTGGTCAAACAGATGATGTCGCAGGGTTCGCCGGTCAGAGCAGTGGCCTGCGCTTCGACGGGCGACACGTCGGCGGCCCTGGCCGCCTACGGCGCCGCTGCGGGCATCCCCACTATCGTGTTCTTGCCACGCAACCGCGTCTCGACGGCGCAGCTCATCCAGCCTATCGCTAATGGCGCCCTGGTGCTGGCGCTCGATACCGATTTCGATGGCTGCATGGCTATCGTCAAAGAGATCACCCAAGACAACAGCGTCTATCTGGCCAACTCGATGAACTCGCTGCGCATCGAGGGGCAAAAGACCGTCGGCATCGAGATCGTGCAGCAGTTCGACTGGCAGGTGCCCGACTGGATCATCATCCCGGTGGGCAACCTGGGTAACGTCAGCGCCCTTGGCAAGGGCCTCATGTTGATGCGCGAGCTCGGCCTCATCGATCGCCTGCCACGGCTGGTGGCCGCACAGGCGGCGCGAGCCAACCCCTTTTACCTCAGCGCGCAAGGTGGCTTCCAAGAGTTGGTGCCGGTGGTGGCTCAAAAGACGCTGGCCAGCGCCATACAGATCGGCAACCCGGTGAGCTATGAGCGCGCCGTCAAGGTGATGCAGGCATTCAACGGCATTGTTGAGCAGGCCACCGAAGATGAGATCGCCAACGCCGCCGCGCGCGCCGATCTCACCGGCATGTATGCCTGTCCACACACCGGCGTAGCCCTCTCTGCCCTGTTCAAGCTGGTCGAACGCGGCGAGATCGCCCGCCACCACCGGGTGATCGTCATCTCGACGGCCCACGGTCTCAAGTTCACCCAGTTCAAGGTCGACTATCACAAGAACCAGATCGACGAGGTGGAGGCGCGCCATCCCAATCCCCCCGTCGAGCTACCGCCCGACATCAACCTGGTGCGCGGAATCATCGCGCGTCATCTCGACTCTGTTGCATAAAGGAGCTTGCCGTGGCAATCAGCGGACGCGTCTGGAAGTATGGTGACAACATCGACACCGATGCCATCGTGCCTGCCAGGCACCTGAATATCTCTGATCCCGACCAGTTGGCCGCCCACTGTATGGAAGACTGGGATGCATCGTTCGTCAGTGGCGTCAGGCCCGGCGATATCATTGTGGCGGGCAGCAACTTTGGGTGCGGCTCTTCGCGCGAGCACGCACCGGTGGCCATCAAAGCCAGTGGCATCTCGTGCGTCATCGCCGCCACCTTTGCGCGCATCTTTTTCCGCAATGCCATCAACATCGGCCTGCCCATCCTCGAGTGCCCCGAGGCCGCCGCGGCCATCGAAGCTGGCGAGACGGTAGAAGTCGACCTGGCCGCTGGCACCATCCGGCGCGTGGCTACGGGCAATGTCTATCAGTCCACCGCCTACCCACCCTTCATGCTCGATCTGATCAACGCCGGCGGGCTCGTCGAGTACACCCGTCGACGCCTCCACGCTGGACAAAGCGATGAATAGCGGGTTGCGCATCGCCTTTCAGGGTGAGGCAGGCGCCTACAGCGAAGAGGCGGCCCTGGCACTCTATCCTGGTGCGCAGCCCTGCCCCTGCGAGTCGTTTGATGCGGTCTTTGCAGGCGTTGAGTCAGGCCTGTACGACCAGGGCGTGGTGCCCGTCGAGAACTCGCTGGCCGGCAGCATACACCGCAACTATGACCTGCTGCTGCAGCACAAGCTCTACATCATCGCCGAGCACACTCTGCGCATCAGCCATTGTTTGATCGCTCACCCAGGCGTTTCGCTGAGCGAGATCACCCAGGTGTATTCGCATCCACAGGGGCTGGCGCAGTGCGAGCAGTCTCTCGCCAGGCTGGGCGAGGTGCAGCGCATCGCCGCCCATGACACGGCCGGCAGCGTGCGGCTGGTTCGTGATGAGGGCTGGCGACATGCAGCGGCCATCGCTAGCAAGCACGCCGCCCAAATCTATGGCATGCAGGTGCTCATCGAGCAGTTCGAAGACGACAAGAGCAACTATACCCGCTTTATCGCCATCGCACGTGAGCCGGTGCAGCCTACTGGCGAGGCCAAGACGGCCATCGCCTTTGCGGGCATCAACCAACCAGGGCTGCTCTTTCGCTGTTTGAGCGCCTTTGCCTTGCGCGACATCGACTTGTGCAAGATCGAATCGCGCCCCATGCGCGGCGTGCCCTGGGAATACATCTTTTTCGTCGAATTCGCGGGCAGTATCAGTGAAGAGCGCTGTCGCCGTGCCCTCGGCCATCTAGAAGAGATGGCCACCTTTGTGCGCGTGCTCGGGTCTTTTCCGCGCGCCAGGCCCACCGAGAACGGACAGTAGAGGAACCGATACAATGGATTACCAGATCGCCCTGCTCGGCGGAGACGGCATCGGCCCAGAGGTGATAGCCCAGGCCGCCCGAGTGCTCGAGCGCGTGGGAACCGCCTTTGGCCATTCTTTTGTGTTCAAGCCGGCATTGATCGGTGGCTGTGCTATCGATGCCACCGGCAGCGCCCTGCCCGATGAGACGTTAGCCGCCTGCCGCTCGGCCGATGCCGTGCTGCTGGGCGCGGTAGGTGGCCCCAAGTGGGACAACCCCACCGCCACAGTGCGCCCCGAGCAGGGGTTGCTGGGCATTCGCAAAGGGCTCGGGCTCTATGCCAACCTGCGCCCCGTCAAGATGAACGAGATGCTGATTGGAGCCTCGACCATCAAGCCCGAGGTACTGCGCGGCACTGATTTGGTGGTGGTGCGCGAGCTCACAGGCGGCATCTATTTCGGCGAGCGTGGCCGCCGCGACGACGGCAACACCGCCTACGACACCATGATCTACAGCCGTGCCGAGATCGAGCGGGTGTTGCACACCGCGTTCAGGCTGGCGCGGCAACGCCGCGGCAAGGTCACCTCGGTCGACAAGGCCAACGTGCTCGAGAGCTCGCGCCTGTGGCGTGAAACGGCCACGATTGTGGCCAAGGCCTACCCCGATGTCGCCTTTGAACACCTGCTGGTAGATGCCTGCGCCATGCACCTGATTCGCCGGCCAGCCACGTTCGACGTGATCGTGACTGAGAACATGTTCGGAGATATCCTCACCGATGAGGCCTCGATGCTCGCCGGCTCGATGGGCATGCTCCCCTCGGCCTCTCTCGCAGAGGGCACCCTGGGCCTCTACGAGCCAATCCACGGTTCGGCGCCAGACATCGCCGGGCAAGGCATCGCCAACCCGGTAGGCGCCATCCTCAGCGCGGCACTGCTGCTGCGCCTCTCTTTGGGGCTCGAGCAAGAGGCCCTGGCCGTTGAGCGGGCTGTCGACCAGGTACTGGCCGAAGGCTACCGCACCCGCGACATTGCCGAAAACGCCTCGGAAGTGATCACGACCACAGTGATGGGCGACCTGATCTGCGAGCGCGTGACAGCCTAAATCAGGAAGGAGTCTCTGTCATGCCGATGCCACAGTCCGAGTTCATCTGGTTCGATGGCGAGTTCGTGCCCTGGGGTGACGCCAAGGTGCACGTACTGGCGCACGCGATGCACTATGGTTCCAGCGTTTTCGAGGGCATACGCTGCTATGAGACGCCCAGGGGCCCGGCAGTCTTTCGCCTGGGCAAACACGTGCGACGCCTGTTCGACGGCTGCAGGGTCTACCGCATGGAGATTCCCTACAGCCAGGAGACCATCGCCCAGGCCATCAAAGACACGGTCTCGAAGAATGGGCTGCGCTCATGCTACATCCGCCCGCTGGTGTGGCGTGGCTATGGCCAGCTCGGCGTCGAGCCGCGCACCTGCCCTGTGCAGGTGATGGTGGCCGCGTGGGACTGGGGCACCTACCTGGGCGACGATGCGTTGGAGCAAGGCGTGGATATCGGTGTCTCTTCATGGCGACGGGCGGCCCCTGACACCTTCCCCTCGATGGTCAAGGGTGGCGGGCACTATATGAACTCGCAGCTCATCCGCATGGAGGCGGCCGACAACGGCTATTCTGAGGCGATTGCCCTCGACGTGTATGGCTATGTGAGCGAGGGCAGCGGCGAGAACATCTTTCTGGTGCGCGACAATGTGCTCTCAACACCGCAGGTGGGCACGTCGCTGCTCGGTGGCATCACTCGCGACAGTGTGATCACCATCGCCCGCGACCTGGGCTATACCGTGCAAGAGCGACCCATCGCGCGCGAAGAGCTATACATGGCTGAGGAGCTGTTCTTTGCGGGCACGGCCGTCGAGATCTCGCCCGTGCGCTCGGTCGACCACATGGTGGTGGGCCAGGGTAAACGCGGCCCAGTGACGGCAGCGCTCCAAAAGGCGTTCTTTGAGCGCGTACGTGGCGAGGCGCCCGATCCTTACGGCTGGCTAGACTACGTCAGATAGCAGAAAAGCAGCCCGAGAGGGCCAGCCCATCTGGGCTGGCCCTCTCGGCTTGTCAGCCTTCCTCTTCTAACGCCGCCAGAGCACACATCACCTGCTCAGCCACAGCGGCTGGTTCGGGCGGAGATGCAAGATGTAGAAGGTCTGCAGCCAGTAGCACCGCGCCTACCACTGGGCGCGCCTCCCAATGCACCAAGCTCACGCTGGACGCATGGGCCTGTACGGCGCAGAGCAGCGCCTCGTTGAGCACCGGGCTGCGGCTCGAAAAGACGCCGCCGGCCGTCACTAGGTCGAACGGCTCACCGAGCATACCCAGCCTCTTGGCTACGGCCACCACGTTGGCGCCAATGGTGCGTCCAGCTCTGGCAATCACGTCTCGAGCCACAGCATCGCCCTGGTGGGCAACCTCAAAGACCAACGGCGCCAGATGCCCTCCGAGCTTGAGGCGCCAACGCATGACCCCTTCCATCAAGGCGTCGACTGTGCCACAGTCGAGAGCCTCAACCAGGGCCTGCGCCAGCGCCGTCTCGGGACCAAGGCACTTGTATCGCGCGGCCACTCGATAGAACGCCTCACGTACAATCTCGCCGGCGCCACCCCAGTCGGTAAAGGGATACCCCGCCCCAAAGCTGCGTGCCGTCTGGCCGCTGCGGTTGCAGCCAGCCACACCCGTGCCCGAGCCAGCGATAGCGGCGATTCCGACACCATCGCGTGTACCGGCTCGCAGCGGCAAAAAGGCGTCGTTCACCAGGTTCACCGGGCCGCTGAGCCCTAGCGAGGCGATCAGTGGCATGAGCCGCCCCTCATCACTGGGCCAGTCAAAACCCGCCAGGCCATAGGCGCTGGCCACTACATGCCCGGGGCTCAGCCCGGCCTGCGCAAGCGCCTCTCTCACCGCCTGATGGAGCGCCACGCGAGCGCCTTCGAGGCCCACCACCTCCCAATTGCTACAGCCAGAGCGGCCTACGCCAACGACGGCGCCCTTTTCGTCGGCAAGCACGGCGTGCGTCTTGCTGGCGCCGCCATCCATGCCAAGAACGATCATTGTGCCCCCTCGCCAAAGAACAAGGGCAGATGCACCTGGTTGGTCCTGAGCATGTCGTTGAGCACCTCGAGCACAAAGGCGGCATCGGGGCCCAGCGGGTGTGCCAGCAGAGCCTGCAGTGCCAGGCTGCGGTCGCCGGTGAGGGCGGCTTCGGCCGTCAGCAGCTCGTACGACTTGACGGCACGCATCAGACCATCGGCAAAGGTGGGCAGAGGCACAGCCGGCAGCGGCTCTGGGCCACGGGCGCCAACTCGACAGGGCAGCTCGAGCACCCAGTCGGCGGGCACACCAGGCACAGCCTCGCCATGGCGCGTATTGATGATGTGCACCTGGTTGAGGTCGGTGGCGATAGCCTCGATGAGCTGCACCGCAACGGTAGAGTAATAGGCACCGCCGCGCTCCATCAGCTCATCGGGCAACGCTGTAAGCTCGGGCTCGCTGTAGCGCTTGAGAAGATCTCCCTCGATGGCCATCACCCGCTCGGCACGCGAGGGGCCACCCTTGCGTTGGTCGGTCAGCACCCGGTCGGTGTTATAATAGTACTGTAGGTAGCTGGTGCAGATCACGCCCAGCTCGCGCAACACCGCCGCCGGCACCACCGCATGGTCTGACTCGGCCTCATGCTCGATGGTATGCGCCAACACCTCGAGCCATACATCGCGCCCTTGTGCACGTGCTCCTCGGATCCACCCAAGATGATTGAGCCCGAGATAGTCCAGTTCGATGCTAAAGGGATCGTCGACGTCATACATGCGCGCCACGCGCATCTGGTAGCCGATGGGCCCATTACAGAGGCCGATGGACGGCGTCTCGGGCACATAGCGCTGCAGCGCCTCGGTGACCAACCCCGAGGGGTTGGCAAAGTTGATCAGCCAGGCTCCTGGGCAGCGCTGCTGCATCTCACGGGCAATACCCACGATCACCGGCACCGTGCGCAACGCGTTAGCCATGCCACCAATACCGGTGGTTTCTTGACCCACCAGGTTCCAGCGACGCCCGAGATGCTCGTCTTCGCGGCGGGCCGCCATGCCACCGACGCGCAGTTGCGTTGTGACAAAGTCAGCGCCGTCGAGCGCTCGAGCGCGGTCGGTGGTGAGGTGCAAGGCAAAGGGGCTACCCGCAGCCTTGACCATGCGACGCGCAAACGCCCCCACCGTCTCGAGCCTCTCTGGGGCGATATCCACCAGCCATAGCTCTCGCAGGCCAAGCCGCTCATGTCGTGCGATGAATCCCTGCACGAGCTCTGGGGTATAGGTCGATCCTCCGCCGATGGTTGCGATCTTCACGTCTCGCCCTCCTGGCCTCTAGTGCCCCTATTCTATGGCGGAATGAGAGTCTGCTCAAGAAAAAGGCGCGCCTGGCGGCGGGGGCTTTTGTGCCCCCTTGCGTCGGGTGTAGAATGGCTATCAGCAGTATCTGGAGGAGCAGCCTTGTCCACCAGCTCAGAGATCAGCACGATTGTTGCCAACGCCCTCCGCGAGGACATCGGCGGCGGCGACGTGACCAGTACACCGATCATCCCTGCCGATACGCAGCTCGAAGGGGTGTTTCTCGTCAAGGCAACGGGGATCGTCGCCGGGCTCGATGTGGTCGCCGAGGTGTTCCGACAGGTCGATAACACCATCTGCTTTAACCCCCGCGCGGCCGATGGCGATGCCGTGCAGCCCGGGGACATTGTCGCCACGGTATCGGGCTGTGGGCCTGGTATTCTGATCGCTGAGCGCACGGCGCTGAACCTGCTGCAGCGCATGTCAGGCATCGCCACCATGGCCCACCGCTACCAGGCGGCGGTGGCGGGCACGCGCGCACGCATCCTCGACACCCGCAAGACCGCCCCTGGCCTGCGCGCACTAGACAAGCTGGCGGTGCGGCTGGGCGGCGCCTATAACCACCGCGTCGGCCTGTACGACATGGTGTTGATCAAAGATAATCACATCGAGGCAGCGGGGAGCATCTCGGCTGCGGTTGCACGGGTACGCTCTGCGGGCATCAACCTGCCCATCGAAGTCGAGGTGACCAATCTGGAGCAGTTGGCCGAGGCGCTCTCGCTTCAGATCGACCGCGTCATGCTCGACAACATGAGCCTCGATCAGATGCGCGCCGCGGTTGCGTTGACTGCGGGCCAGGTCGAGCTCGAGGCATCGGGAGGCATCACCTTTGAGACCGTCGCACAGGTGGCGGCCACCGGTGTCGACTTTATTTCGGTTGGTGCGCTGACGCACTCGGTGCAAGCACTCGACGTCAGCCTCGACATTATTCTGAGGCGGCCCGGCAAGGAGGCATGTTAGCGATGCCTGTAACAACGCTCGCACGCTACCGGGATTGGCCCGAAGAGCGCATGGTGGCGCGCATCCTTGAGATCAAGGCCCAGCTTGGTGACGAGCTAACCATCCTCGGCCACCACTATCAGCGGGATGAGTCGATCCAGTTCGCTGACTATCGCGGCGACTCTCTCGGCCTATCAGAGCAGGCCGCACAGACTGATGCACGCCACATCCTCTTCTGCGGCGTCTACTTTATGGCCGAGACGGCCGCCGTGCTGGCCAAGTCAGGCCAGGTCGTGGTGCAGCCGGTGCCCGAGGCGCTCTGCCCCATGGCCCGCATGGCCACCGGCGCCGAGGCGCAGGGCGCTTATGAGTTGCTGAGCGGAGTATGGGGCGACAGCATTGTGCCCATCACCTACCAGAACTCGACGGCCGACGTCAAGGCCTTTGTGGGGCGTCATGGCGGTGCAGTCTGCACCTCGTCCAACGCGCGGCAGCTCTTTGAGTGGGCCTTTCGTCAGGGCGAGCACATCCTTTTCTTGCCCGACGAACACTTGGGCACCAACACCGCCCTCGATATGGGCATTCCGCGCGAACAGCTGGGCGTGTGGAACCCCATCAAGCCCGTCAGGCCCGAATACCTGGCCAACGCGCGCGTGGTGGTGTGGCAGGGCTTTTGTAGCGTCCACACACGCTTCACCGTCGAAGATGTGCGTGCCGCTCGCGAGCGTTACCCAGGCTGCATCGTGGTGGTACACCCTGAGTGCCGCCGCGAGGTGGTGGTCGAGGCTGACCAGTATGGCTCTACCACCGGCATCATCCGCGTGGTAGAACAAGCCCCTGCCGGCGCCACCATCGTGGTGGGCACCGAATACCATCTCGTCCAACGCCTCAATGCCGAGTTCCCCGACAAGATGGTCGTGCCGTTGGCGGTCAGCGTCTGCAACACCATGGCTATGACCCGCCTGCCCCATGTCTTGCTCGCACTCGAGAGTATTGTGGCAGGTGAGCCCATCAATGTCGTCTCGGTGGACGCCGAAACGGCCCACTGGGCGCGCATGGCGCTCAAGAGGATGCTGGAGGCATCCTGATATGACTGACAACCGTCTGATGGAATGCGACGTGTTGATCATTGGCAGCGGCATCGCGGGGGCTACGGCTGCGCTGCAACTGGCAGAAGATGAACATCTGCACATCGTGCTGTTGACCAAAGAGCAGACGCCACTCGAATCCAACACCTTTTATGCCCAGGGCGGCATCATCTACAAGGGCACCGAGGATTCACCGACGCAACTGGCACAGGACCTGATCAACGCAGGCGACGGCATGAACAACCGCCAGGCTGTCGAAATACTCTCCACAGAAGGGCCGCGCCTGGTGCGAGAGCTGTTGATCGATCGCTATCAGGTGCCCTTTACTTTGACGCCTGAGAACGAGCTGGAGCGCACCCGCGAGGCGGCCCACACCACCAGCCGTATTCTGCATGTCAACGACGCCACCGGCCGCGCCATCCAAGAGTCTCTGGTGCGCGAGCTGCACGCTCACAAGAACATCCAGTTGCTCACCGAGCACACAGCGGTCGACCTGCTGACGCCTTCGCACCACTCGACAGACCGCCTGGCCATCTATGAGCCTCTGTCGTGCGTGGGCGCCTATGTACTCGATCACGACTCGGGCACGGTCATCCGGGTGCTGGCGCGGACAACACTGCTGGCCTCAGGGGGGTTAGGCCAGGTGTATCTACACACCACCAACCCCGAGGGCGCCAGCGGCGATGGCCTGGCGATGAGCTATCGCGCCGGGGCGCGCATCGTCAACGCCGAGTATGTGCAGTTCCATCCAACCGTGTTCTACCATCGTGGCCAGAGCAAGTTTCTGATCAGCGAGGCCATGCGTGGTGAGGGTGGACGACTGCTCAACATTCACGGGCAGCCCTTTATGCATCGTTACGCCCCCGAGTGGGGAGACCTGGCGCCGCGCGATGTGGTGGCGCGCAGCATTCACCAGGAGATGCTGCATACCAACGCCCCACACGTCTACCTGGACATCGCATCAGTGATGCCTGCCAGTGAAATCAAGGAGCGGTTCCCTAATATCTGCCAGAGCTGCGCCGAGTTCGATGTGGACCCCACGGTGGAGCCTATCCCCGTGGTGCCTGCCGAACACTACTTTTGTGGTGGCGTGTGGGTCGATGAATGGGGTCGCACCAATCTGCAGCGGCTCTATGCCGCAGGAGAGGTCTCGTGTACGGGCGTGCATGGCGCCAATCGCCTGGGCAGCGCCTCGCTGCTCGAGGGCTTGGTGTGGGGCTATCGCGCCTCGCAAGAGATCAAGCGCTCGCTCGAGCACGTTGCGAGCCCCTCGGCAAAAACCATCCCCGCATGGGCATCAGCCGACGACGATTTGGATGCCGACCCGGCCCTGGTGCGTCACGATATGGCCACCATCCAGCACACCATGTGGTACTATGTGGGACTGATCCGCAGTCGGCAACGGCTGGAGCGTGCCCTGCGAGACATCGGCAATCTGCGGCAAGACGTGGAGACGTTCTATCGCAAGACCAAACTCAACCCCGCGATCATCCGTCTGCGCAATGCCGTACTGGCAGCCCTTGTGGTGGCCCAGGCCGCCTGGGAGAATCGCGAGAGCCATGGCTGCCACTATCGCATCGACTAGCGGCTGACCGCTTCGGCGATCGCTTCGCGTAGGGCCTGCGGCTGATCGAGCACGACCAGATGGCCGGCATCTTTGATGGTGAGGACGTCGGCATGCAATTGCTCGGCAACGGCCTCAGCGTCCTCGCGAGTTACCTGACGATCGAGCGCACCGTGCACAACCAGGCAGGGCACGTCGAGCGTGGAGAGCCCCACAGGGCCGCTTGCAGCGGGGTCGATTCGATAAAAGGCGCGCAGGGCCGCCACAGTGCCCTGAATATGGGTAGCCTCTCGCGCCGATCGAGCATAGTCGCTCAGCTCTGCCGACGGTGCTGCGACCTGATTCCTCAACACCCAACGCCACAGGGGCCCACCACCGCGCGTCAGCCAGATGAAGGCATCGCCAACAAAGGGCAGGCGCGCCGCGATGCGCTCATAGCAAGTGAGCTCGCCATTGAGTTGCGGGCCCACCAACACCAACGACCTCACAAACTGCGGCTCTTGGACCGCCAGTTGCAGAGCCACTGCGCTGCCCCATCCCTGCGCCACCACGGTGGCACCCTGTGCTCCCAGTTGTTCGAGCACCCCCGCCACAAAGTCGACCTGCGTCAGCACAGTCGCGTCGGTAGCAGCCTCGCGCGCCGACAGCCCCAGTGGCGGCAGATCAGGGGCGATCACCCGGTAGCCCGCGCGTCCCAGCGCCGGCCCGATGGGTGTCCATAGCTGCGCTCCGCCCAGGTCAAAACCATGAACCAGCACCAGCGGCTTGCCTGTCTCAGAGCCCCAAGTGCGAACATGCATCGGCCGTTCGCCCACCCATATCCAGGTCGCCTCTTGGCTCCCCAGGGGGGTGTTCTGCCATGGGTCGACCATGGCGCGGCCATAGGCCAACAAGATGACCGCGACGCACAGCGTACACAGAACGGCCAGTAACACCAGATTGCCCAGGAAACGAACCAGTTTGACCATCAAGGCTCCTCTAGCGACTATGCTCCCGGAAGCGCGAGAGCCAGTCAGAGCGGATCTCACTATTGCCGATACAGGCGATATCGAGATCGGCACTGATGAGTTCCTCTGCATCTTGGCGGGCCTCGGCCAGCAGGAGCCCGAGAGGATCGATGATCTGCGACACAACGATCTGTTCGGGGCCCGCAGTGTTGGCAGCAGCGATAAAGCAGCCGTTCTCAGCGGCCCGCGAGCGCAAGTGAGCCGCCAGGACTGGCACCTTCCAGGTGCCACTGCCTGCCCCATAAAAGCCCTGGAGAATGAGTTGTGCGCCCTGCTCTAGCAGCGCGCGGTATCCCTCGGGAAAGCGCGCATCGTAGCAGATCTGCAAACCGCATCGCACGCCCTCAAAACAGAACACGGGCGTAGCATCGCCAGCCCGATAGTAGGCGGTGTCGGCGCGAGTCAGATGGACCTTATCGTACTGCGCCAACAGCTCGCCGGAGCGCCCAAAGGCGACGGCTCGATTGCACCAGGCGTCTCCATCCCACGCTTCAGTACCCACAACTACGCCCATTTGGTGTTCTCTTGCGGCAGCAGCCACGGTGGCGAGCGCCTGCATAACCAGAGAGCTGTCGCTGGCAGGGCGGCTGCGTCCCAGTTCCGGGCTGTAGCCGGTGAGAGCCGCCTCGGGAAAGACGCAGAGGTCCACGCCCTGCCCAGCACATGTGTGCATGGCCTGCAACACCATCGCTGTATTGAGGTCCACATCATCGCTGATGGCAATCTGCGCCGCCGCGACTCGGAGCCTGACCG
>Ga0123332_1000442_pt1 | contig 41366 bp, 35 predicted proteins | sample BioC12SIPDNA_4_FD_89958 | JGI IMG/M metagenome (GOLD analysis project Ga0123332, IMG submission 89958) | Anaerobic biogas reactor microbial communites from Washington, USA - Biogas_R2_A C12 SIP DNA | ecosystem: Engineered > Bioreactor > Anaerobic > Unclassified | place: Washington, USA... | reverse complement strand
TACCTCGCCCTGCTGCGGCCTTACGCGGAATCCCACCACGTGGTCGATATCGGGACCGTGGCCCCCATCGCCGCGGGCGTGTCGGTGCAGGCGGGGATCCAGAACCTGTTCGACACCGACTACCACTACAATCCCGGGTACCCGGAAGCCGGCCGCAACTGGTACTTCAACCTGAGGCACAAGTTCTAACCCGCAACTCCCATCTCATCATGCCCACCAGCCGCGATGGCCGTTTCGAGCCATCGCGGCTTTTTTTTGTGCGCCCGGCAGGGCGCACACCTTGGAGGTGAAAGTCCTCTGCAGGCCCGGTCAGGGGAACTGCTAGCCGGACGGCAAGGGTGTCCATCGCGAGGTGGAATCCGAAGGAAGCCGCAGGCAAAGCGCTGGACTGACGAACAGGAAGCGCATCAGGCGGACGCGTGGGGTAAGGCGGCAAATATCGCTAAAGCCCGTACTGACACGGAACGCGTGGACGTAAATGCGACAGTCATAAGCGTGAAAGGGGTGCGCATTACCCGGGGAGATCTGGCGGGTTGCCACGAGCTAGGGAGGTCGAGAGGCTTTCCGAAGATCCGTCAGAAGTCAGCCGAGGGCATAGTAGGTTCAGTTCGACGGACCGAAGGCCTGAACAGATAATCTTGGAAAGGTATCTTCGCTTCGATGGTGAATGAGATGCAGGAACAGAGGGATGAAAAGCCCGAAGCCCCTGGTGGAAGTAGCGGGCGGAACTCGCGAGTTAAGCCAACGGGAGCGTCAAACACCACGGCAGGGGAGGAAGTGACCGGACCGGGGACGACGAAGTTGATGGAGGCAGTGGTCGAACGCGGCAACATGGTAATGGCATTGCACCGGGTAGAGAGCAACAAGGGAGCAGCGGGCGTCGATGGAATGACCGTTGCAGAACTTAGAGCTTATCTGAAGGAGCAATGGCCGGTAATCAGAGAGAGATTGCTTTCAGGGAGCTACGAACCGAAACCGGTGAGGCGGGTAGAGATACCGAAGCCTGACGGGAAGGGAGTGCGAAAGCTTGGTATTCCCACGGTGATAGACCGACTGATACAGCAAGCTCTGCACCAGGTGATGAATCCGATATTTGATCCAAGCTTTTCCGAATCGAGCTACGGATTCCGTCCCGGTCGAAGCGCGCATAACGCGGTGAAGCAAGCACGCGAGTATGTGCGCGAGGGTCGGCGGTGGGTAGTGGATATGGACTTGGAGAAATTCTTTGATCGGGTGAATCACGACATTCTCATGGCTCGGGTGGCAAGGAAAGTGAAGGATAAGCGCGTGCTGTTGCTGATCCGGAAATACCTGCAGGCCGGAGTCATGGAGGAGGGATTGACGGTGGCGAGCGTGGAAGGGACGCCGCAAGGCGGTCCGCTTTCACCTTTGCTGTCGAACATCATGCTCGATGATCTCGATAAGGAGTTAGAGAGACGCGGGCACAGGTTCTGCCGCTATGCGGATGACTGCAATCTGTATGTGCGGTCTAGGCATGCGGGAGAACGGGTGATGGAATCCCTGACTCGGCTTCTTGAACAGAAGCTCAAGCTCAAGGTGAATCGGGAGAAGAGTGCCGTGGGCCGGCCATGGGAGAGGAAATACCTTGGATATTCGATGACGGTCCACCGGAAGGCGCTGCTGAAGGTAGCACCGCAATCGGTGAAACGGATTCGGGTGAGATTCAAGGAACTCTTTCGAGCCGGAGTCGGTCGCAATCTCGAACGGTTTATCAAGGGCGAGCTTAATCCCGTTATTCGAGGATGGGCGTATTACTTCCATCTCTCGGAGACACGGGGAACGTTTGAGGAGCTAGATGAATGGCTGCGACGGAAGCTCCGCTGCATGCTTTGGAGGCAGTGGAAACGCGTCTGGACCCGTTTTAAGCGACTGAAGGCCCGTGGCCTTGATGAGGCTCGGGCTTGGAAATCGGTAACGAACGGACGTGGCAGCTGGTGGAATTCGGGAGCGTCTCACATGAATGAGGCTTTTCCGAAGAGATTCTTTGATCAAGTGGGGCTGCTTTCATTGCTTACGACGGTTCGTCTAGCCCAACAGAAGATTAACTGAACCGCCGGATACGGAACCGTACGTCCGGTGGTGTGGGAGGACGGGGGCTGTGAGGCCCCCTCCTACCCGATTTTTTCGTGCGCACGGGCCACGGCCGCCGGCTCTTTGCCGGGATGTCAGCAGTGTGTGCAGTAGCGGAGAACTGCCGCCGTGTGTTTTCCTGGGGAGTTACTTGCGGAGGAGCCGGGGTCGTCCAAAGCCTGGCGGCTTTGCCGGTCCTCCGCAGTCCAATGGCTAGAGGAATGCAGTATAGCAGTAGGTATTTTTGATTTCTAGTGTTTTTTTGTAGTTTATTGTTATTTTTTTCAGATTCCCGAGCTCCCGTCGCTCCGGGATCCACACGGGGCGTCCTCTGCTTCCGGAGATTATTCCGGCATCGGGCGGGGGGGGAGGCGCCGGACATGCGGCGGGTCAGTCCAGAAGCCGCCGGCGCTCGAGCTCGATGAAGCAGTCGGCGCAGGCCGTGACGTCGGCCGCGGCGTCGTGCGCCTCCTCGAACCCCGTCCCGAACAGTGTCCGGTGGAGCTCGGCCAGCGACGGCCACTTGTAGCCGTAGGCTCCCGGCAGCCGGCACAGGCCGGCACTTCGCCGCATCGTGCAGATCCGCCTTTTCGCACCGAAGGGGGGCTCCATGCCGCAGCGCAGGTATTCGGCGGACAGGACGCTCTCGTCGAACTGGAGGTTATGGGCGACGACGACTTCGGATTGCCCGACGGCCCCGGCGAATTCCCCGAGCACCGCCGCGAGGGGCATCCCCTCCTCGGTGGCGCGCCTGGTCGAAATGCGGTGCACGCGCTCGGCAGCGGCGGGTATGACGAACCCGTCGGGCCGGATCAGGCGGGAGACGGACTCGATCTTCCCCAGCTGCCCGTCGATGCGCGACCAGGCGAGCTGGACCACGCGCGGCCAGTTGGCCGCGTCCGAGACGGGCGCCTTCCAGTTCCTGGGCAGCCCCGTTGTTTCACAGTCGATCACGATATACATGGCGCCTTCCGCCTTGTGCTCCGCTGATTGCCCGGGGCCTACCGCGACGCCTCCCGGGGGGGGTCTTCGACCGCGTGCCCCGCCGCCTTCCATCCCGCCAGGCCCCCGTTCATGCTTACGGTTCTTTCCAACCCGTGCTTGCGGAGTATTTCAAGCCCGATCCTGCTGCGGGCGCCCGAATGGCACACCACGACGATATCTTTGTCCGTCGGGAGCTCGCCGATCCGATCCTCCAGCTCCCCCAGGGGGATCCGCACCGATCCCGGGATGATCCCTTCGTCCCATTCGCAGGCGTTGCGGATATCGAGGATGACGGCCCCGGCCTCCCTCCTGCCGGCCGCATCCGCGACCGAGACCGTTTTCGGGTAGGACGCGGCCGCGTCGTCGGATCCGGCCGTACGCGGAGTGCATCCGAAAAGGCCCGCGGCAGAGAGAACGCAGGCCAGCGCAGCCGCAGCCAGGAAAGGGTTGAAAGTCGTGGCTCTGTATGCAGGGCGCATGGTCCTCCTCCGGTCGGGTGAACACGGCGGCGGGCCGTCGCCCGCCAGCGGTGATTCTACCCCTGCCGGCCCCCCCCTCCAAATCAATTTTCCGTTTCCCGGTTGACAACCCGGATCCCAGTTTGTAGTATGTTTCTGTGTAAGGAAACTTTGATACTATGAACATCTCGAAGGCGGACCGGTCGGTGCAGAGAAAAATATTCCAGATGCAGTGCTCCATCTGCAAGGCGCTGGCGCACCCGGTACGCCTGCAGATCGTCGATCGCCTCAGCCGGGGGGAAGCCCCGGCCGCCGAGCTGCTCGCGGCGCTCGAAATTTCCAAGGGCAATCTTTCCAAGCATATGTCGATGCTCGCCGGCAGCGGGATCGTGGAGTCCCTTCGCCGGGGCCGGCAGATGTTCTACCGGCTCACGGATCCGGAGATCCACAGGGCATGCGCCATCATGCGCACGATTCTCTACAACAGGCTCAAACGGGGCGAACAACTGGCCTCGGCCATCGGTCCGGATGGAACCGGCCGTCAACCATCGCATTAGGGTACACCCATGTCCAAGTCCATCTCTGCGGCACACTGTCTGCTGGCGGCCTTTTGCCTGCTGGCCCCCCTGCCTTCGGCGGCCCAGCCGGGGCTGACCCTTGACGAGGCGGTGGCGCTGGCGCTGCAGTCCAATCCCGACCTGGCGGCGGACGCATCGGGGGTCGAGGCCGCCCGGGCCGAGCACAGGGCCGCCCGGGCGGGGTACCTGCCGCGCGTGGATCTCGAGCATTCCTATCTGGCGGGGGACAACCCCGTCTTCGTCTTCAGCACCCTCCTCGGCCAGGAGAGGTTCACGGAAGCCAACTTCGCCCTGCCCTCCCTGAACGCGCCCTCGCCGGAGGACAACTGGCAGAGCCGCGCAACGATCCGGCAGCCGCTCTGGGATTTCGGGAGGACGCGCGTCCACCGGGAGATGGCGGCCGTGGGCGTCGGCAAGGCCGACCGGTCGCACGAGGAACACCGGCTGCGGGTCGTGCTCGATGTCATCGACGCCTACTACGGGGCGACGCTGGCGAGGGAGGCACTGGAAACCGCGCGCCTGGCCCTCCGTTCAGCGGAATCGATCGAGGCGCAGGCCCGGGCGCGGGTCGACGAAGGGGTGGCGGTCGAAGCCGACCTCCTGCGCAGCCGGGCGTACCGCTCCGCCGTCGAGCAGCGGGAAATCCAGGCCTCGGGCGCCCTCGAAAGCACGCTGGCGAGGCTGAACCGGCTCATGGGCAGGCCGCTCGGGGACCCCGTCGGCGTCACCGCCGATCTGGCCCCCTTCGAGATCGAGCTCCCCCGGGAGGCGGCGCTCGTCGAGGAGCAGAAGCGGAGGCGGCCGGACTACGCCGTCCTCATGGCCGAGCTCCGGGAGGCCGAGCTCGCCGTGGAGGCCCGCAGGAAGGAGTTTCTGCCGATGCTCGCCGGCCAGGGAGTCCTCGAGATGAACAACCCGTCCCTGGACGCGTTCGGGGACCACAACTGGTCCGCCGGCGTCACTCTCAGCTGGAACCTGTCCGCCGGCATCGCCGACGCGGCGAAGCTCGACGCGGCCCGCCACCGCCTCGAGCAGAAACGCCGGCAGGCGGCGGCGATGGAATCCGCCATGGCGCTCGAGCTCCGGACGGCCCTGGTCGCCTACCGCGCGGCCCGGGAGCAGGTGGCCGCCGCCCGAGCCGCCGAAACCGAAAGCGCGGAGGGGCTCCGGATCCTCGAGAACCGGTACGAAGCGGGCCTGGCCACCATGACCGACCTGCTGTCGGCCGAGGCGGCGCGGAGCAGCGCGCGGACGCTCCTGCTGGAGGCCGTCTACCGGCAACGGCTCGGCTACGCCCGGATCGAACACGCGGCCGGTACGCTCGGCCCGGCAACCCTGGCCACCCTGGCAACCCGGTAGGGGGTCGTGCACGTGCCGGGCGCCGTCGGCGGCGCCCGGCGCTCCTGAAAAAACAGCGACGGAGGCGAACAGCATCATGCGAATACACGTTTGGGTCCTATCACTCCTGGCGGGGCTTTCATTGCTCGCGGCATGCGGCAGGACAGATTCGCCGGCGGAGGCCGAACGCGCCGCGGTGCCGGCGCGGGCGGCCGAGGCCCGGAGCCAGATTGTTCCGGTCACCCAGGCCGCTCCCGGGACCGTCGAGCCCCGGAGCCGGATAGTGCTGGCGTCGCAGATCAACGGGTCCGTCCGCGAGATGCGGGTGCGCACCGGCGACCGCGTGCGGTCCGGGCAGGTTCTCGCCGTGCTCGACGGGCGGGATGCGCGGAGCCAGAAGGCGGCCGCGGATTCCTCCGTCAGCGAGGCCGAATCCGCCCTGTCCGAGGCCCGGCGGTCCTACGACGCGGCCGTGGAGATGAGCTCCGCCGCGCAGGCTTCGTCGGACCTGGCGGACCAGACCTACGAGCGCTACCGGAAACTGTTCGAGCTGCGGTCCGTATCGCCGCAGGAAATGGACGAGGTCCGCGCGCGGCGCCACGCCGCCCGGGCCGAGACAGCCTCCCGGGAGTCGATGGTCGCGGCGGCCGGGGACCGGATCCGCCAGGTGGAGGCCCGCCTGTCCCAGGCACAGGCCCAGGCGGGCCGCGCCGATATCCTGGTCGGCTACACGCGCATCCTGGCCCCCGAATCCGGGATCGTGGTCGAAAGGTCCGTCGACGCCGGGGGGGCGGTCTTCCCGGGGTCCCCGCTGCTGGTGCTGGAAACGACCGGGAGGCCCCAGGTCCTGGCCAGCCTCCCGGCCGCCTACGCCGGCAGCCTCGGCGTCGGGATGCCGCTCCGGGTCCTGCCTTCCGGATCCGCCCCGCCGATGGAGGGCCGAATCGCCGACATCGTCCCCCGGTCCGACCCGGCCACGCACAGCGTCGCCTTCAAGGTCGACCTGCCCGGGGACGCCGCAGTCGTCCACGGCCAGTACATGAAAGTGGAGATACCCGTCGGGACCCGGGAGGCCCTGCTCGTCGGACAGGGCGATCTCCGCCGGCAGGGGCAGCTCGAGGGGCTGTTCGTGGTCGACGACGGGGGGCGCGCCCGCTTCCGCCTTGTGAAAACCGCCCCCTACGACGACGGAAGGGTCGAGATCCTGTCCGGCATCGAACCCGGCGAGATGATCCTCGTTTCCCCCGATGCGGGGATCGTCGACGGCATGCCGGTGGAGATCACGCCATGAGCCCCAAGACCGCAGGAAAACTGGCGCGCGCGTTCATCCGTTCCAAGCTCACCCCCCTGATCCTGGCGGCCTCGGTTGCGCTCGGGACGGCGGCCGTCCTACTGCTCCCCCGGGAGGAGGAGCCGCAGATCATCGTCCCGATGATCGACGTCATGGTTGCGTTCCCCGGCGCCTCGGCCCGCGAGGTGGAGACGCGCGTCACCAAACCCATGGAACGCCTTCTCTGGGAAATCCCGGGGGTGGAATACGTCTACAGCACCTCCAGTCCGGGATCGAGCATGGCCATCGTCCGGTTCTACGTCGGCCAGGACGAGGAGGAAAGCATCGTCCGGTTGAACCAGAAGATGTTTGCCAATTTCGACCTGATCCCCGCGGGGGCGTCGCAGCCCCTGATCAAGCCGCGGTCGATCGACGACGTCCCCTTCTTCGCCCTGACCCTGTGGAGCCGGGAGCTGGACGGGTTCCAGATCCGGCGTGCGGCGGCCGAACTGCGCAACGAGCTGCAGGCGATCCCCGACATCTCCCATACCGACATCATCGGGGGCCAGCGGCGCACGATGCGGGTGGAGCTCGACCCGGTCCGCATGGCCGCCTTCGGCGCGAGCGCCACCCGCATACGGGGCATCCTGCAGTCGGAAAACAGCGGGCGGCACGCGGGGCAGCTGACCGAAGGCAACCGGGCGATCGCGGTCCGACTCGACGGGTTTTTCCGCGACGCCCGGGACCTGGGCTCCCTCGTCGTGGGGGTGCAGGACAACGCCCCCGTCACCCTCGGCGACGTCGCCCGGATCACCGACGGGCCGGACCTGCCGGCCGATTATGTCTTTTTCTCGCACGGGCCGGGCGCCGCCGGCCGTCCGGGCGACGGCCTCGCCGGGGGGGAGTCCGCGCTGCCCGCGCCGGCCGTCACGCTCACCTTCGCCAAGCGCAAGGGGACCAACGCCGTCGCGCTGGCCGAGGCGCTACGGGAAAAGGCCGAGCGCTACGGGGCGCTCTATTTCCCGGCCTCCCTCCAGATGACCGTCACGCGCGACTACGGGGAGACCGCGACCGAGAAATCGAACGAACTGCTGCTGCACATGATGATCGCGATCGTTTCGGTCACCATCCTCATATGGCTCGTGCTGGGGTTCAGGGAGGCGGGCGTGGTGGCGGTGGCGATTCCCGTGACCCTGGCGCTTACCCTGGTCGTCTTCCTCCTGTACGGGTACACCCTGAACCGGATCACGCTGTTCGCCCTGATCTTCTCGATCGGGATCCTGGTCGACGACGCGATCGTCGTGATCGAGAACATCGTCCGGCACAGGCGCCTCCCGGAAAACAGGGGACGGGGCTTCACCGAGGTCGCGGTCGAAGCCGTCGACGAGGTGGGGAACCCGACCATCCTGGCCACTTTGACCGTGATCGCCGCCATCCTGCCGATGGCGCTCGTCCGCGGCCTGATGGGCCCCTACATGCGCCCGATCCCCATCGGCGCCTCGGCGGCCATGATCTTCTCCCTGCTGGTCGCCTTCGTCATCACGCCCTGGGCGGCGAGGCTGTTTATGGGGCGCGCCGGCCGGGAGCACGGCGGCGCGGGGGAGGCCCGGACGACGCGGCTGTACCGGCGTTTCATGGGCATGCTGCTGTCGAAGGGGACGCGCCAGCTGCTCTTTCTCGGGTTCGTTTCGGTGCTGCTCGTCGGGGCCGGGAGCATGGTCCTCTTTAAGCTCGTCGTCGTCAAGATGCTCCCGTTCGACAACAAGAGCGAATTCCAGGTCATCGTGGACATGCCCGAGGGCACCAGCCTCGAACAGACGGCGGCGGCGACGCGCGCGCTGGCGGCCCACCTGAACCGGGTCCCGGAAATCACCGATTACCAGACCTACATCGGGACGGCGGCGCCCTTTAACTTCAACGGCCTGGTGCGCCACTACTACACGCGCCGGGGGGACAACGTGGCGGACATACAGGTCAACCTCACGCCCAAGGGGAACCGGTCCGGCCAGAGCCACGCCATCGCCAAGCGCGTCCGCGCCCTGCTCGTGCCCGTCGCGGACCGCTACGGCATGCAGATGAAGGTGGCGGAAGTCCCGCCCGGACCGCCGGTGCTGCAGACGCTGGTGGCCGAAATCTACGGGCCCGACTACGGCCGGCAGATCGAGCTGGCGCGCCGGATCCGGTCCATGCTGGAGGAAACCCCGGGAGTCGTCGACATCGACTGGTACGTCGAGGACCCCCAGCCGGAGAGGGTGTTCGAGTTCGACCGGCTCAAGGCCGCCATGGCCGGCGTCTCCATAACCGAAGCCCAGGACGCCGTGGATCTGGCCCTCCGGGGCGCCCAGGCGGGCATCATGCACCTGCCCGAGGAGGCCGAGGACGTGCCGATCCTGCTGCGCCTTCCGCTCGAGGACCGTTCCAGCGTCGAGGCGCTCGGACGGATCCGCGTGGCGTCCTCCTCCGGCCGGCTCGTCCCGCTCGTCGAGCTGGGGCAATGGAGGGAGTCCGTCCGGGACCGGAGCATCTACCACAAGAACCTGATGCCCGTCGTCTATGTCACAGCCGACGTATCGGGCCGGGAGGAAAGCCCCGTGTACCCGATCCTTCTGATGAACAAAAAGATCGCGGGCCTGCAGCTGCCCGAGGGGTACAGGCTCGAGACCCACACGGCCGCCCAGCCTTCCGATGGGAACCGCCTGGCCATGAAATGGGACGGGGAATGGCACATCACCTACGAGGTGTTCCGCGACCTCGGGCTGGCCTTCGCGGCCGTCCTGATCCTGATCTACATCCTGGTCGTGGCCTGGTTCCAGAGCTTCAAGACGCCGCTGGTGATCATGGCCGCCATCCCCTTCTCGCTCGTGGGCATCCTGCCGATGCACTGGGCCATGGGCGCATTCTTCACCGCCACCTCCATGATCGGATTCATTGCCGGCGCCGGTATCGTCGTGCGCAATTCGATCATCCTGGTGGATTTTATCGAGCTCCGCCTCAGCCACGGAGTCCCCCTGGCCGAGGCGGTCGTCGACGCGGGCGCCGTGCGGTTCCGTCCCATGATGCTGACGGCCGCCGCCGTCGTCGTCGGCGCCGCCGTCATCCTGTTCGACCCCATATTCCAGGGGCTGGCCATATCGCTGATGGCCGGGGAGGTGGCGTCGCTCTTTCTGAGCCGCATGACGGTGCCCGTGCTGTTCTACAGGATGCGCAGCCGCGAGCTCCGGCGCTCCAGGACCGGAGCCTGAACGAAAACGCCCGAAAGGAGGCGCTTCGGGTCGTGGAACGATGGACCCGGCTGATCGCGGGGACGATCGTGAGGGCCTGCCTCGCGCTCGCGCGCCGGGGCGGCCCCAACCGGCTCTGGCTGACGGCCTCCGCCGGCGCCAACCTCTTCCAGCCGGCGCTCACCCGCTGGCGCCCGACGGAGGAAATCCTTGTCCGGATGGGCATCCGGCGGCACAATACCTGAAGGAACCGGCCGGCGGCCTCCGGCCATGGAGGGTTCGCATGATCGAAGTGGATATTCCCGGGTACAGGACGTTCCGTTTCCGCCACCTGGTGCTCGACGTCAACGGCACGATCGCCGCCGACGGCGGGCTGATCGACGGGGTCGCGGAGCTTCTCGGCAGAATCCGGACGGAGCTTGCAATCCACCTCGTCACCGCCGACACCTACGGGAGGCAGCAGGCCCTGGGCCGCGCGCTGGAGCTCGACGCGGTCGTCATCCCGGCCGAAGGCCAGGCGGCGGCCAAGCTCGACTACGTCACCAGGCTGGGAGCCGACGGCGTCGTAGCCATAGGCAACGGCGCCAACGACGCGGCCATGCTCGAAGGCGCCGCCCTGGGCATCGCCGTCATCGGCCCGGAGGGGGCGGCCTCGGCCGCGCTCTGCAGGGCCGACGTCGTCACCGCCGGCATCCTCCCCGCCCTGCAGCTGCTGCTCCATCGGCGGAGGCTCGCGGCCACCCTGCGCCGGTAGCCGCCGCCGGCCTAATCGGCGAACAGCCTCAGCAGGTGCCGGGAGAAGATGTTCTCGGTGACGTTGGCCCCGATGACCCCGGCGTTGTCCCGAACGGCTCCGAGGAACGCGTCCCCCATTTCGGCCGCGATCTTGAAGCCGACATGGAGCAGCTGGCGGAAATGCGGGTTGTAGTGCGGGCAGCCCTGGTCGTGCCGCAAAGCCGCGGCGAATCGCGGCCCGTCCCAGGCGCGGACGTCCGAGGCCGGCGGCAGCGCACGCGGGTCGATGTCGATCACGGCCGTGTAGTCGGCCACCAGCGCGTCGAGCCGCGCCAGGGACTGCGCGTAGATGTCCTTGGCCATCCCGAGCCCCGGCGCGCCCGAGCTGGCCAGCCCTATGAGCTCCTCGAGCCAGGTCGTGCCGGCCGTCTTGAGGTGAATCCCGGCGTCGTGCCGCCGGATCGCCCTGCCGATGACAGGGTAGATGGAGAACTTGTCGCTGCCGGTATGCACGCTGATTTTCAGGCCTTCGGGCAGCCCGAATTCCCCGACCGCGAACCGCAGCACGGCCAGAAGCTCCTCGAACTCCCGCCCGAAACGCCCGACGTCGCCGACGTAATCGACCCCCTTGTTGAACCGGCCGCTGAACTTCGGCGCGACGGCCCGCACCGGGATCCGCTCCTCGGCCATGGCCGCCAGTATCAGCAGCATCTCGAGCGGCGTCTGCGCCGACGCGGCTTCGTCCATGGACACCTCGACGATGAAGCCGTCCCCCCCCTTCGCCTCGCGTATGCGGCGGTAGACCACGCCTGCCTCCCGGACGGCCTGCAGATACCGCCCGGCCGCCTGCTCGAGGGCGGCGGCCGTGATCGGGCATGGCAGGGCCACGCCGGGGATCCCGGGGGTGCCGACGTAGCGCCCGAACCGTTCGACGAAGGCCCCGATGGCGTCCGGATCCGCGGGGCGGCCGATGGCGTCGGCCACATCGATGGTGAAATAGTCGCTGCAGTCGAGGAAACGCCCGACCGTCTCGAGGGTGACGTGATCCGCGTCGACAAAATAGCCGCCGGTCCACCCGAGCCCGGCTACGGCCGCGTCGGCCGCCCTCCGCGTCCCGATCGGCTCGGTCTTCGCTATCGTGTGCTCCCGGTGAGACTTGTTCCACACCGGGGTGACGTCGATGCCGCGCTCCTGCGCCATGCGGATGGCCGCGAGCTGGGCCTCGCCCTGCTGCGCGAAGCGGTCGCCCACCCCGAAGGAATATTTCCCCAGAAGATCCGTAGTCATAGGCATGTTTCCCGGATGAAAATTCCCGGCATCAATACCCGAAGAACCTGGGCAGCGTCAGGCTGATCGCTGGGATATAGGTTACCAGCAGCAGCGCGGCCACCATGGCCACGTACAGAAACATCAGCGGCTTCATCAGAGCCGCGATGGTGGTGTTGGCGATGCCGCAGCCGACGAACAGGACGCTCCCCACCGGCGGCGTGCACAGCCCGATGCACAGGTTCAGCACCATGATCATCCCGAAATGGATGGGGTCGATCCCCAGCTGGGTGGCGATCGGCAGGAAGATGGGCGTGAATATGAGGACGGCGGGGGTCATGTCCATGAACGTGCCGACGGCGAGCAGGATCAGGTTGATCAGCAGCAGGATCATTACCCGGCTGTCGGTGAGGCCGACCAGGTACTCGGTGATCCCCTGCGGTATGTTCTCGTAGGACAGGATCCAGGACATTCCCTTGGAGGCGCCGATCAGGAGCATGACGATGGCGGTGATCTCCACGGCCTTCAGGAGGATGCCGGGGATCTGCCGCAGCTTGATTTCCCGGTAGCACACCACCGAAAGGAACAGGGCGTACAGGACCGCGATCGCGCTGGCCTCGGTGGCCGTGAAGATGCCGACGATGATCCCCCCGATGACGATAACGACCAGCAGCAGGCTCGGCAGCGCGTGCAGGATCCTGCGCAGCGCGTCGGCCAGGGGCACCCGCTCCCCCACCGGGTACTTCCGGACGACGGAGTATACGGCCGCGACCATCATCAGCCCGATCCCGACCAGGATGCCGGGGAGGTACCCGGCGATGAACAAGGCCGCGATCGAGACGCCCCCGCTGGCCAGGGAGTAGACGATCAGGATGTTGCTCGGGGGGATGAGCAGCCCCGTGGTGGAGGCCGTGATGGTGAGGGCCGCGTTGAAATTCCTGTCGTAGCCCTCCTTTTCCATCACCGGGAGCATGAAACCCCCGATGGCCGAGGTCGCCGCGACCGACGAACCCGACAGGGCGCCGAAGAACATGCAGGCCATGACATTGACGTAGGCCAGCCCCCCGGGGAGCATGCCGACGAGCGCTTTGGCGAATTCAATGAGCCTCCGGGCAATCCCCCCCTGCCCCATGAGCAGGCCGGAAAGGATGAAAAAGGGGATCGCCAGCAGGGAGAAGACGTTGATGCCCGTGGCCATCTGCTGCGCCACCGTGGTGACCGCCGGCAGGAACGCGACGGTGAACAGCATCGTCAGCACCGTCGATACGGCGATGCAGACGGCGATCGGAACGTTCATCGCCAGCAGCAGGACGAAGCTGACAACCAGAATCCATACAGTGCTTTCCATCGGATCTCCGGGAGTGATGCGCAATCGGTTACGGTTTCCGGGCGCCGGTTTTTCCGCCGTTTTCCAGCGCCTCGACGATACAATGCACGGAGTAGTACACAAACAGTATCCCCGTCAGGGGAAGCACCAGGTAGACGCAGCCGACCGGGATCCCCATCACGGGGGAGATCTGCTGCAGGGTGAACGTCATGCCGACCAGGCGCCACCCGCCGATGACCAGGACGAAAATCGCAAAGAGGCCGACAATGGAGGCGATCAGGATCTCCGACGCCTGTTTCCTGGCCCCCGAGAGCTTCGACGTCAGCAGGTCGATGCCCAGGTGCGCCTTGATGCTGTAGGCGTAGCTGGCGCCGAGCAGGCCAATCCAGATCAGCAGGAATCCGGCCAGCTCCTCGGTGAACCCGCTCGGATTCCGCAGAACGAATCGCGTGAACACCTGCCAGGACACATCGAGCACCATCGCCGCCATGAGGGCTATCAGGACAAAGGATAGGATGCGCGTGATGCCTGCGGTCAATGTCTTCATGATCGGTCCCCGTTCTATTCGATGTTGTTGATTTCCTGCATCAGATCATACAGCGGGGTCCCCCTGGCGGCGTCGTGCATGGGCCGGACCGCCTCCCGGAACGGGGTCTTGTCCGGGTGGAGGATTTCGACCCCGGCCGCCGCGACCGCCTCCAGGGACTCCCGCGTGGAATCCGCCCAGAGCTCCTTCTGGTGCGGGACCGATGCGTCCACGGCCTGCTGCAGCCACGCCCGCTCCTGGTCCGAAAGGCGGCCCCAGACAACCGTGCTCATCAGCAGGATGTCCGGCACGGCGGTGTGCTCGTCGAGGCTGTAGTAGCGGCAGACCTCGTAGTGGCGCGACAGGTAGAAACTGGGCGCGTTGTTTTCGGCGCCGTCGACGACGCCCTGCTGCAGCGACGTGTAGAGCTCGCCCCAGGGTATCGGCGTCATGGAACCGCCCAAAGTCCGTATCATGTCCACCGACGTGATGCTCTGCATGACCCTGATTTTCAGCCCCTTCAGGTCCTCCGGCGTCCGGATCGGCCGGTCCTTCGTGTAGAAGCTCCTCGACCCGGCGTCGTAGTAGCACATGCCGCGCAAAAAGAACGGCTCCCCCGCGAGCAGGAGCTTCCGGCCGATCGGCCCGGACAGAACCTTCCAGCGGTGCTCGTCGTCGCGGAACAGGTAGGGCATGCCGAAGATCTTCATCTCGGGGACGAACGCCTCGAGCGGGGCGGTCGACACCTTCGTCATGGCCAGGCTGCCTATCTGAAGAAGCTCGATCATCTCCCTTTCGTCCCCGAGCTGCCCTCCCGGGTAGATGTCGACGCGCATCCTGCCCCCGGAATACTCCCCGACCTTGCCGGCCATGAAGACCATCCCCCTGTGCACCGGGTGGGTGGTGTCGAGCGAATGCGCCAGTTTGACCACCGTGACTTTGCCCCCGCCGCCGCAGCCGGCCGCGCACGCCGACACCGCACATAGCAGAAGACAGGCCGTCCATCGTCGCCGCGCATCCATAGGCACCCTTCCCGTTTCCGTGAATATACCGGACCGTTGTACTAGATTCCCCGGCTGCAATCAAACATAACCCGAAAAAATCGGACCCCGGACGCCGCCCCCTAGCGCCCCCCGGACGCCGGGTAGGCGTCCCACCGGTAGAGCAGCGCGCCCGAGGAGTCGAAAATCCGGACCGTGGCGGGGGCGTCCCGGCAGACGCCTTCCCCGAGCAGCATTTCGTCCCGCCCGTCCCCGTCGACGTCGAGCGCGGACACGTTGCTGCCGCACGGGTCCGGGTCCGGGTACATCACGCGGCCGAAGACCTCGCCGCCCCGGGCGTCGTAGATGCGCACGTGCGCACCGTAGCCTAGCAGGGGGCCGGGGGCCGTGATCACGCCGGGGGGATTCGGGCGGCGCCCGAACTGCGCCGCGTTGAGCCCGAACGTCGTCGCCGCGCCCGCCAGGCGGCGGACGGTTCCGTCGCCGGGGTCCATCAGAAACAGCGTGGAGGGGTTGGCCGCTATCGGGGTGCCGTACAGCGCAATCCGCTCCGGGCACGGGGGGCCGCCGCCGACGGCGACGGACCCGACCGGGAAGGCCCGGACGGAATTGGACAGGCCCAGCCCGGCGGGGCGCCACTGGCGCAGGAGGTTCCCCGACCCGTCGTACTCGAGGACCCGGGCCGCCTCCCCGGGCGCCGGTCCGGGGGTCACGTAGACCTTGCCGCAGCCGATGGCCACGTAGGCCCCGAAGGCATCACCGCCCGGGACCCGGATGTCGGCCCGCAGCAGGCCGTCCGTGCTGAAAATGCGCACGGTCCCGGGGTTGCCCGGCCCGGGTCCGGGCGCAACCGCGACGGCATCGCCCGTGGGGAAACCGAGGTCCCCCACCGCCAGATTGCCGCTGAAGCCCCACTCGGAGAACGCGGTCCACTCGCGGATCAGCGCCCCCTCGGGGGAGAAGATGCGCACGCGGGACGCCGCATCCTCGTCATGGCCGGGCAGGGTGGCGACAAACGGCGCCCCGTCTTCGAAATGCCCCCCGGCGACGAGCACCCCCCCGCCGTAGGCGTCGTATTGGAATCCGGGCGTGCCGATCTTGAAGCCCTGCCCGGTGGAGACGAGCAGCAGCACCCCCAGGCAGGCGTGCGACAGCCCCAGGGTCCAGAGGTTGGGCACGCGGGAAAACGCCCAGCACCAGAGCGCGGCCCCCAGGAAGGAGAAGACGACCAGTTCCGGGACGGGCAGGTGCATCAGGGAGAAAATGGCCGAGGCCGCCAGGATCGCCGCAGGGGTATGCCGCAGCAGGGACCTGCTGCGGGCCAGCAGGAGGTTCTGCAGCGCGTACTGCTGCAGGAGACCCCAAACCAGGTAGATTCCGATCTTGGACCACTGGCCGGGGTGCCACTGCCCGCGCCACCATCCGTAGCCGAGCACCGCGACGGCCAGAGCCAGGGTGGCGGGCAGGACCAGCCGGGCCGACGCGCGCAGGTTGTCGAGGCGGAATCCCTGCCGCCGCAGGCCCCCGCCGAAAAGCCACTGGTTGGCCGCCAGCAGGGCCAGAAGCGCCAGGTAGGCCGTCCCCTGCATGAGCCAGCTCCGGTACTGGAACCTCCCCCACCAGACGTACCACAGGACGATGCCGGGCGTGGCCAAAAGTATCCCCAGCGAAAGCGCGGCCTCGCGGGCTCCGCCTCCAGATTCCGGCCCGGGCCCGAAGCGGTGAGCCTTGAAACCGATCGTGTCCATACCTCTCCCTGCCGGGATTATAAACGGAAAACCCGGCCGGCCCCTCAAATATCTCGGCGCGAACACGCCGCCGGCGGAATCGGCGGAAATGAACCTTGCCCGACGGGCAAACGTCCAATGGAGTAGCCGGAGGATCCGGGTCGGGCGGAGGCGGCGGGACGGGGCCGGCTCCCGGGCGTGATGGGTTCCCGTCAGGAGGAGGACGAGATGGCAAACGCAAAGAGATGGGGGATATACAGATGCAGGCGGTCGATCCGTTTCCTGTCGCGGACCGCACCCGGCATCCTCGTTCTGCTCGGCATGGCCGCGGGGGCCCTCGCGCAGGGCCCCCCGTACTCGGGCCGGGCTGCCGACGGCCGGGACCGCGGCGACAGAAGGGAACAGGATTTCCGTTTCTCGTCGCCCGAGGCGTTCGTCGGGTTCCGCGTCGGGAGGTTCTTCCCCTCGGCGCAGGGGGAGTTCTTCGACTTCGTCACCGACGAACTGACGCTGGAGAGGAACGATTTCCGGGCGTGGAGCGCGGCTTTGGAAGGAGGCTGGTCCCTCAACAACAGGGCCGACCTGGTCTTCGGCCTGGAGGCGGTGCACCGGACGAAGCGCTCGGAATTCCGCGAATGGGTCGACGGCCAGGGCCTGCCCATCACGCAGGACACCATTTATTCCCAGTATCCGCTGACCGCAGGTGTTAAAATATTACTGGTTCCCCGCGGGCGCCACGTGGGCAGCTACGCGTGGCTGCCCTCCGAGGTCGTTCCGTTCGTCGCCGGGGGGGTCGGCGTCCTCCGGTACAAGCTCGAGCAGTCCGGCGATTTTGTGGACCAGGTCACCTACTACATCGGCCCCGCCAGGCTCGAATCCTCGGGCTGGACGCCGACGGCGTATCTCGGCGGGGGCGTGGACATCCTCGTGGCCCGCGGCACCTATCTGGCGCTCGACGCCAGGTACTGGTGGGCGGAGGCGGAGCTCGAACGCGACTTCGTGAACTTCGACCCGCTCGACCTGTCCGGGTTCCGCCTGTCGGCCGGGCTGCAGTTCCGCTTCTAGCGCCCATTTTCGGGAGGTCGCAACTATGAACGCACGCACAAGAGACATCTTCCGGTTCGGGAAAACCGGCAACGGGACCACCGGGGAGAAGCGGGCACCCTCCGACGGACGGGCCGCCGGGCACCTCCGGTGGTTCCTCCGCCTGGCTCTCGCGGTATTTCTCCTGCAGGCGGCCGGAACGGCCGCGGCCCAGACCGGGGGCACCCTCGACAGCCGCTGGCTGCCCTGGATCGGGACCTGGAAGCTGGCATCGAGCACCGTCAACGCGGTCGCCGCGGGCCCCGGGGAGGGCCGCCTGGAGGTCGTCCCCGCCCCCGACGGGAAGTCCGTCGCCCTCAGGGCGTTCCAGGACGATGCGGCGCTGTTCGAAGACACGATCGCCGCCGACGGTTCCGTGCACCAGCTGACCGGCCAGGACTGCACAGGCTGGTACAGGTACTCCTGGTCCGACACGGGCAAACGCCTCCTGTTCGAAAGCGAATCGAGATGCCCCGGCACGGCGCCCAGGACGATATCGGGCCTTTCCCTGATCAGCGCCCGCCAGGAGTGGGTCGACATTCAGCTGCTGCAAAGCGCCGGGGAACGGGTCATCACCATCCGGCGTTACGTCCCCTCCGAAGGGGGGGCGGTCACGGCCGGGGGGGTCAGCCCGGCAGCCGTGCACGGGATGCGCGCGGACGCCGGAGCCCGCCTGTCCATCGACGAGGTCATCGAGCTCAGCGCCAAGGTGGCGTCGGAAGTTCTGGAAGCCGCCGTTCTGCAGATCCGGGAGCCGTTCGGGATTCATTCGAAATCGCTCAGGCGGCTGGCCGACGCCGGGGTCCCGGACCCGGTGATCGATCTCATGGTGGCCCTGTCGTTCCCGGAGGCCTTCGTCATCGAGCGGGACACCGTTTCCCTCGCGCAGCAGACCGAATCCGGGCTGTCGGATTCCCGTGACGCCTACCGCGGATCGCCCGGCTACGCCACCTACTATTCGATCTACGATCCCTATTTCCCCTGGTACTGGACTCCGTCGACCTACTCGCTCTACTGGAATTCCGGCTGGAGCACCTGGCCGGGCGTCTACTACTACTATCCCGTCAACGGGGGATCTCCCGGCGAGGGTCCCGGAGGCGGCTACCCGAAAGACAGCGGCAGGCTGGTGTCCGGGCGCGGGTACACGAACATCTATCCCAGGGACGGCCGCCGCTCGGCCCGTCCCAGGGGTGAGGGAGTGATCGTCGCCCCGGGCGGAGCCCGGTCCGGAGCGACCTACCCGCCGTCGGCCCCCCCGGCCCCCTCCGGAAGCGTCGCCGCCCCCGCCTCCGGCGGCAGTTCCGGGGCGTCCTCCTCCGGCAGCGGCTCCTCCTCCGGCGGCGGCACCTCCTCGGGAGGCAGCTCTCCCAGTGTCTCCCCCGGCGGCTACAGCATCGGAACAGGCGGAAGGGGTCAGGCCCAGCCCCGGTGAGCGTGCCGGCGGCTCCCGTGGTTTGTACGGGCCCCCGTGGTTTGTACGGGCCCCCGTGGTTTGTACGGGCTCCCGTGGTTTGTACGGGCCCCCGTGGTTTGTACGGGCCCCCGTGGTTTGTACGGGCCCCCGTGGTTTGTACGGGCCCCCGTGGTTTGTACGGGCCCCCGTGGAGTGTACGGGCCCCCGTGGTTTGTACGGGCCCCCGTGGTTTGTACGGGCCCCCGTGGTTTGTACGGGCCCCCGTGGGGAGCCGCCGCTTCCCCGGGGCCCGTCTATGCTTTTCCCTGCCCGCCCCGCAGCATGCGCCGCAGCCTGCCGGCCCACAGCGGGAGGTCCGCATCCGGGATCCGATTCCCGGAACCGGTCGTCACGTAGAAGTTGTTCTCCGCACGCGCCTGCCAGGTGGTGACCTTCGCCGAATGGATGTCCAGCCCGCACAGGGACAGGCTGCGGCACATGACATAGAGCAGTCCGGGGATGTCGCCGGCCGCGATGCGGACCACGGTATGCTCGTCGGAGAGATCGTTCCTCAAGTCCACCCGCTCGGGGTGCACGCCCCCGGGGGGCGTTCTGCCCGCCTGCTGGAGGAACTGCTCCAAGGCGACCGATCCGGACAGAACGTCTCTGAGGGCGGACTGGATCCTGCGCGCCCTCGCCTCGGAAATCTGCATCCCCCCGGAGCGGATCCACAGTGTGTCGAGAACGGACGAGCCCTTCTTCTTCATGGTGTAGACCTGGGCCCTGCAGATGTCGACGGCGCACCCGTAGAGCACGCCCGCGATCTTGGCCAGCATCCCCGGGCCCGAATCGCTTGTCGCGCAGATGGTCAGTTCGGTGTAATCGTCCCCCGGCCGGTTGAAGACGTCCAGGACGATGGCCTCGCTTTCCAGGCGGTCGAGCAGCTGCATGTGGCAGGCGATCTCATCCAGGGATGTGTTCAGCAGGTAGCCGGCCGGCATCGCGTCGTAGTGTTCGAGAACCCAGCTCTCCCGGTCGGACGGGTGCAGGGCCACCAGTTTTTTCCGTATCAGGCCGATGCGGCGCTCCGGCTCCAGGGGCGGACGGCCGCCGGCCGCATCACGGGCGAAGAAATCCTGCATCTTCCTGTAGAGCTCCTCCAGATCGCGGACGTCCATTGAAGTCCAGTTCGTCTCCGAGACCGCGCAGGTGTCCACGTAGGTGAGCACGTACAGGTGCCGCAGAAACTCCGGGGTGGGGATGCGCGCGGCGACATGCTCGATGACGGCGCCCGAACCCAGGTCGTGCATCCTGGCCGTGCGCACCAGGAGCAGGTGCTCGCGGACGAGGACCTCCAGCAGCTCCCGTTTCTCCGCGGGAAGGCCCAGGGTGCCCGCAACCGCGTGCGTCATCGCCGCGCCCGCCGTGCAGTGATCGTCCCCCGGCAGCAGCTTCCCCGCATCGTGCAGCAGCGCGGCCAGGCACAGCACGTCGAAGTGGGAACATTGATCGAGCAGCTCCTTGAAGCGGTACCCCCGCCGGTCCCGCCCGGCCCGCAGATCCTCGAGGTGCCCGACCATGCGCAGCGAATGCTCCCCGACGGTGTGGGCATGTGCGGGGTCCGGGGGCACGTAGCGCATCGCCTCCGAAAAACCGGGCAGAAACCGGTCCAGGAGCCCGGTCGCGGCCAGCTGCCGCAGCGTGGCGGCCACCCCCCGCCTTTCGTCCAGGATCCGCCTGAACAGCCCGATCTCCCGCTCCGAGGGCCGACGCCCATCCGGGGACGGCCCTCGGAGCCGGCCCAGCCGGTTGAGATCCCCCGGGGAAATCGGGATCGCGTACCGCTGGGAAGCATGGAACGCCTGGAGCGCGACGGCTTCGCCGGGAGCGGATTGCGGCAGGTGCAGGGACCCGTCCTCGAGGCAGAGCCCGGCGACATCGAGCGGCCCGGCAAGGACGGCGCGGACGGCCGACCGGTGAAACTCCCGGAGTATTTCCGCGTACCCGAGATGCCGGGAAAGCCACTCCTGGGCCGAACAGCCGCCCAGTTCCCGGGCGATCCGGTCCTGGTAACTGTTCATCAGCACGTCCGAACGCCTGCCGGAGGCGAGATGGAGCCAGGTTCGTGCGCGCCAGAACCAGTCGGCGGCCTCCCCGAGCCCGGCCGGATGCCGCGCCTTCGCTCCCCCGCCGTGCCCCGGCGGCGCGCCCGGTTCCCCGGCGCTCCCCAGCAGAGTGCGGATCCATCTCCCGCGGTGCAGGTCCCGCAGCCCCCCGGGACCGTCTTTCAGGTTCGGTTCGACCGCATACAGGCGATCGCCCCCGCGGGTGGGCGGATCGGGCCTGGCCGAATCCTCCAGTGCCAGGTCGACCGGGTGGAGCACTTCCCGGATGCGGCGCCCGAGGGCGGCGGCCAAAGCGGCGTCGCCGCATACGGGGCGCAGATCCAGCAGGGACGTCTTCACCGAAACGTCCCAGGAGGACGCCTCCGCCGCCGGACGGTAGGAATATCCGACCCGCACGTCCTTGAGGGAGAGGAAGACGTCCATCACCAGTTTAAAGGCCGTGTGCACGGCCGCGTCGACCCAGGGGTCCCCCTCCTCGGACGGGATGAAGGCGATGTCGACGTCGGAAAAGGGATTGAGCTCCCGCCGGCCGTATCCCCCGGTGGCGACGATGGCCAGGCCCGAGCGGCCGCCGCGGGCCGTTTTGCGGCCCGCCTCCCGCGCCGACAGCTCGTAGATGTCCCGAAGGAGGGAATCGATCAGGTCCGAGTGGGCCTCGAGCAGGACCCGGCCAGGGGACGACCAGTCCACGCGCCCGAAAAGCTCCTGCCGTCCTGCGCGGAGCCTCCGGTTCAGTTCTTCGATTTCCGTCCGCATCTCCCCAGGCGTATAGATGGCGTTTCTCCCGCGGGCCCGGGCTGCTTGACGGCCGCGACCCTTTCTGCGGCCTCCATCCCCGTCTCCCGGACCGGCTCCACCCGACTATACGGGCCGAGGGCCGGAGACGTCAATGGGTGTCTGCGTACTGTAAGCCGTCCCGCCCGGGCGCTTCCCGGGGGCCGCATCGGCCGTCTGGCCCGCCGCTGGCCGGTAGCCTCTGCACTGGCGGGCGCGCGCGGGCCGTGCGGCCCCGCCCTTCCTGGCTAGGCACTACCCCCCATGCGAAAATGGGTATATCTACGCATTGAAAGCCGGGACTCTTACGATATAATAGGAAAAGAGATATTGCCGACGGCATGCCGCACCGAACGCCGCATCGCATCTCGGACCACGCACACTACCGGGCAGGGACACCGCACAGGCACAATGCCGCAGGCCGACTGGGACATCGGGCAGGTTCTCCGGGTTGGGGCCGGCATGGAACACGCTTCGGGCCGGACCCGGATTGGAGGCAACCTTCCGCCAGAAGGGGCTCCCTATGGGCAACCGGGGGGAAAAGCGATCCGCCAGAGAACGCGCACCCGCGGAAGCGATGGCGCTGCTGCTTGCCGGCGGCGACGGCCGGCGCCTGCACGATCTGACGACGGAGATCGCCGGCAGGCCGATTCCGAAACAGTACTGCCGCCTCTACGACAACGCCTCCCTGCTCGAGGCAACCCTTTCCAGGACCAGGCTCTACGCGCCCGACGAACGCATCCACATCATCATCAACCGCGACCACATGGATCTGGCCCTGGGCCAGGTGTGCGGGCTGCCCGAAGGCAACATTATCGTCCAGCCGTCGAACCGGGACACCGGCCCGGGGCTCCTTCTGTCGCTGCTGCAACTGGGTCGACGGAACCCGGATGCGACCGTCGCCGTCTTCCCCACGGATCATTACATCGATGACGACCAGGCCTTTATCGCGCACATCCGCCGGGCGACCCGCCTGGTGGAACTCCTCCCGGAGAAGATCGCGGTCCTCGGCGTCGCCCCCGACCGGCCGGAAACGGGGTACGGATACCTTCTCCCGGACAGCCCGGTGCGCTCGTGCGGGAAAACCTTCTACGTCCGCTCCTTCTGTGAGAAGCCGAGCGTCGCGAAAGCCTGCGAGGCCATAGCCCTCGGCGGCCTCTGGAACACCTTCGTCATGGTCTTCAAGCTTTCCCGCATCCTCCGGATCCTGAAACGGGTGGTTCCGGACCGGTACAGGTCGATGGCCGCACTGGCCCGGTCGCCGCAATCGGTAGCCCCGGCGTACCGGACTCTCCAGCCCTGGAATTTTTCCACCGATGTCCTGACGCGCATCCCCGAAGACATCATCATGATCGAAGTCGACGATGTCCGCTGGAGCGACTGGGGCACGCGGGAGTCGATCGAGCGCACCTACCGGCAGCTGAACCGCCTGCCTTTCTGGAAAAATCCCCTGTACCGGCCGATAGAGGCGGAGAGGGAAGACACGGCCCGGAGATCGCAGTCCATCGCCTGAGCCGACCGGTTCCGGACAGGAAAAAGGGGGGACGCCCGGCGGGCGCCCCCCCTACGGGCACTACATTGAGGGACATTGCGTAATACTGGGATTTGCCGGCATTGTTACAGAAAAAACGGCCTACCCGGTTTTTCCCGCCAGAATGAAGCGGAGGCTTGCCTGGCCGAAGCAGACCTCGTCGCCCGAGCACAGCCCCACCCCGTGCAGATTGTCCGCGGGGACCTCGATCGTGCACCCCCGGCGCACGATCCGCGTCCCGTAGCGGCTCGACTCGTCCATGATCCGGTATTCCCTCTTCTGGGCATCGAACCATATCCGGGCATGCATGCTGGCGATCGTCGTGTTGACGTCGCCCTTGCGGTGCGGGAAAACGATATCGTTCTTCCGGACGAGCCGTCCCTCCCGGTCCTCCACCTCCGGCAGGCACCCTATCAGAATGCGCTCCTTCTCCATGCGGTAGACCTGCTGCTGGGCGCTCCCCTTGAGTATCTCGAGCAGCAGCACGGGGATTTCCCGGGCGGGAGCCGCCACCGGGTCCCTGAACTGGAGATCGAAGGGCCGGGCAGGGCCCGAGGAGGCGGCCGCCGGCCCGACACCGGACAGCTCCACCGTTATCTCCAGGCCCGGCGCGGGGACGTGCTCGCTCTCGAGCAGCGCGCGGACGGACGATTGCAGGGAATCGCCCTCCAGGAATCCGGCCGCGAATTCCCGGGCCATGCGCCGGGAGGCCGGCCTCAGGCGGATCCCGATTTTCCTGAAGGGGAACGCGTTCCCCTGGACGATTTTGTCCCGGATGCCGGAGAGGATCTCCCGGCGCACTTGGGCCGTATCCGGCCCGGGTTTCCGCCCGAATCGACGTGTGACCATTTCGAACACGGCAGACCCCCCGCGTACTGTTGCGCGCCGCCCCGGCGCCCTAATCCTCTGCGGAAGAGCGGCTGCGCAGCCTCTTGATTTCCGAACGGCGCTTCTTGGCCCCGAGCCGCCTGTCCCTGGACGCTGCCGTGGGTCGCGACCTGCGGCGGATTTTGGGGACGGCGGCGGCCTTTTCCAGAAGCAGCGCCAGGCGCTCGTAGGCGTCCTCGCGATTCCGCTGCTGGGTGCGGAATCTCCTGGCCACGATCACCACCTCGCCCGCCGCGTTCACCCTCCTGCCGGCCAACCGGTAGAGCCGTTCCCGGACGGCGGGCTCGAGCCCCCTGCAGTTGCGGGCATCGAAGCGGAGCTGGACGGCCGTGGCCACCTTGTTGACGTTCTGGCCCCCGGGCCCGCTGCTGTGGACGTACTCGCAACGGACATCTTCGGGCGCGATGGCGATTGCAGGGGACCTGGCGGTCATGGACCCCCCCGGGACGAACGCGGATACCCATCCGGGATGCAGAGCAGTTTCAAACCCGACACCGCGTCGAGCACCCTCGCGACAGGCGCCTCGCTGAGAATTTCCGTGATGACGGCCTCGCCGACGAGCCAGACGGTCACGCCCCTCTGAAAACACCCGGACATCGTCTGCCCGGATCGCCCCAGGCTCCCGTGCATGTGCAGAATCGGCGCCCCGTCCTCGCCGGGGGCGATAAACCCGACCGCGGACGATTCATGCGCCTGGCCTACGGGCAGCACGATGGGGTCCGGCTTCGGGGCATCGGTCTCCCTGGGGCCGGCCACCAGGTTGCCGCCGTAGATGCCCCCGTGAAACAGCACCTGGGCCAGACGTATCCCCCTGTCGGCGGCAAAGGCTTCGATGCATCCCGGGAGAGAGTCGTCCTGCTCCAGACGCAGTATGAAAACCCGGCCGATTGTTCCTTCGACAGCCCGCATGGCTCACGCTCCTGGACGGTATGACGGGGGTCCTTCGGGCCCCCCCTACCGCATGATCGGCAATTTTGCCGCCCGGTGCAACAGCTTTTCTGGTAGGATCGGAAATGTTTCCCGTGCCCGCTCCTACCCAAAAGGTGCCCGAGATGAATCTGTCCGACGCTTTCACGTTCGCCTCCCGGCTCTGCCCGGAGAAAACCGCGCTCATCTATGGCCCCCGCAGCTACACCTACGGGGAAATGAACCGCCTCATCGACGGCGTCGCGGGCCGCCTCCGGGATCTGGGCGCGTCGAAGGGGACGCGGGTGGCCCTGTACATGGCCAACCGGCCGGAGTGGATCCTGCTCTACTACGGCGCCGCCAGGATCGGCGCCGTCCCGGTCTGCGTCCCGGGCGCCTACAGGAAAAGGGAGGCGACCGACACCGTCCGCGACTCCCGGAGCGCCCTCCTGGTCTCCTCGGAAGAACTCCGCGCGGAACTTCCCGACCGCGGGGACATCCCCTCGGTCGACGCCGTGGTCGCGGTCGAGTCCGACACGGGATTCGAGGCCGTCCTCGGCCGCGGTCCGTCGGCGGCGCCTCCTGCCGCGGACGGCCTTGAGGCGCCCGTCACCCGGGGGGACGACCCGGGATCCATCCTCTACACCGGCGGGACCACCGGCGTCCCGAAGGGGGCGGTGCTCACCCACGGCAACCTGATCTACAGCGCCCAGAATGTGGCATACCACGAAAGAACCACTCCGGAGGATGTCGGCGTCTGCTTCATGCCCCTGAGCCACGTCTTCGCCCAGTGCCATATCATGAACTCGTTCTTCCTCAGCTGCGCGACCCTTGTCCTTTTCCCGTCGTTCGACATCGACGGGGTGCTGTCGGCCGTCGAGCGGCACGGCGTCACCCGGTTCTACGCCGTGCCGACTATCTACATCCGCATCCTCAACGCCCCGGAAACGCGGAAGCGGCTGCGGAGCCTCAGCTACGCCTTTTCGGGGGGCACGAGCATGCCCGCGGAGATCGTCCGCCGGTGGATCGACGCCTTCGGCATACCCATCCACGAAGCCTACGGCATGACGGAGGCGGCTTCCTGCGTGACCTACAACCACATGTTCCGCCACCGGATCGGCTCGATCGGGCAGCCCGCGGGCATCGTCGAGGTCCGGATCGTCGACGACGGCGGGCGGGAGCTGCCGCCGGGGGAGCAGGGCGAGATCGTCCTGCGCGGCCCGAACGTCATGAAGGAGTACTTCGGGCATCCGCAGGAGACGGCTGTGGCCCTCCGGGGCGGCTGGTTCCATTCAGGCGACGTCGGCCTGTTCGACAGCGACGGCTACCTCTACATCGTCGACCGCATCAAGGACGTCATTATCACCGGGGGGGAAAACGTCTACCCCAAGGAGGTGGAGGATCTGCTCCACCAGCATGAGGCCGTCAGCGAGTGCGGGGTCGTGGGGCTGCCCCACGAGGAGTACGGGGAGGCCGTGACGGCCTTTGTCGCCCTCAAACCGGGCCGATCGGTCGGGCCGGAGGAACTCGTCGCCTTCTGCAAGGCGAGAATCGCCGGCTACAAGGTGCCCAAAACGATCCGCTTCGTCGCCGACCTGCCGAAATCGCCCCAGGGCAAGATCCTCCGCCGCGCCCTGAGGAAGTAGCCGGGGCCCGGTCGCCTGCCGCGGGCCGCGGCTCGCCTAGCGCACCCGGAACCGTTCGATCCCCATCGAGCGGGCAAGCGCCCGGCACCGTTCGATCTCCCCGCCGGTGAGGGCGAACCCCACCACGCTGGCCTGGACATTCCGGAAGTGCGCCGGGGACCGGGTTAGGAAATCGAGCATGGCCTCCCAGAAGTCTTCCGGCGCCGGGGCCGGGACGGCCCCGGCGGAATCCGGGTCGGGAAGGCACAGCTCCAGGTACCGGCGCCGCGACGGGGCGTTCAGGGAGACCGACACCATATCGACCGCGGCGGCCAGTTCCGGAAGAACATCGCGCCCGTGGATCAGCGCGGCATGGCCGTTGGTGTTGAGCCGGATCGTCGCCCCGCGGGAGCGCAGCCAGGCGGCGGCCTCCACGATCAGGTCGAGGCGGAAGGTGGGCTCGCCGAAACCGCACCAGATGATCTCCTGGAAACCCCCGGGGCCCCCGCGGCGCCCGACGGCCTCCTCGAGCTCCGTCAGATCCGGCTCGGGGCCGCCCCAGAGCACCGATCCGCCCAGCCCGATCCGGTCCGAGCGGATGCAGAAGGAGCAGCGGTTCGTGCACCGGTTCGTCACGTTCAGGTAGAGTCGGCCGGGGTCGCCGTAGGAGTACGCGTATTCCATAGGTCTTCCATGCTACCGCATCCGGCGGCGGAGTGCAGGCGAAATCATCCGCGCTCCTGCCGTCCCAGGAACCGATTGACTCGGGCCGCGGGGATCAAGTAGATTCATGGGGCGGCGCGCGGAGGGACGGACGTGAGAATCATCGTCGGCATGAACGGGACCACGGGGGTCCTCTACGGCATACGGCTGCTCGAGGTGCTCTCGGGCATCGGACAGATGGAGACGCACCTGATCCTGTCCCGCGCCTGCGAACGGACGGTCGCGCTCGAAACCCCGCGCAGCCTCGGAGAGATACGGGCCCTGGCCACCTGCAACCACCAAATCGACGACATCGCCGCCGGCCCGGCCAGCGGATCCTTCCGGTCCGACGGCATGGTCGTGGCCCCCTGCAGCATGAAAACCCTCGCCGCCGTGGCCCATTCCTACTCGGACAACCTGCTGACGCGGGCCGCGGACGTCACGCTGAAGGAGCGCCGGCCCCTCGTGCTGCTCGTCCGGGAAACCCCCCTCCACCTGGGGCACCTCCAGAACATGGTCCGCGTGACCCGGATGGGCGGCATCATCCTGCCGCCCGCCCCGGCGTTCTATCACCGGCCGCAGTCGATCCAGGACATCATCGACCACACAGTCGGCAAGGTGCTCGACCAGCTGGGGATCGAGCACACCCTCTACCGGAGGTGGGAGGGGGCCGATGCCTAGGGGGAAGCCCTGCATCCTGCACGAAGGCTCCGGGCGCGCGCGGGTCACTCTCAGCGTGGAACCCGTAGGGGACGATCTCCTCGTCCGGCTCTACAACGGGCAGGCGCATGTCGGCGCGGTCGCCCTGGCCGAGTACCACGCCGGCGCCCGAAGGGCCTCCACGTCGGTCCTCTCCCGGTACGGGCACAAGGACGACGGCGTGGCCTACGCGGCGGCCTACCGGATATGCCGGCAGCTCCGCAGGACGGTCTGCGCGGTGGCGGGCATCCATCTGGACCGCATCCGCAAGGAGGAGATCGAGCAGATACGGGCCAACTGCAGCGCGCTCGTGGACCGCTTTCTGGATCCCGGCGGCGGCCCGGCGGGCCGGAGAACGATTTCGAAATAATCCAAAATAACAGAATTATATTCTTGACAATCGGATATTATGAGAATATTTTTCTGTTTTTATGGAAAAGGATGGAATAATTGCCGGAACAGATCGATTCGATCAGCCTGAAGATACTGAAAATCCTGCAGCGGCGGGCGCGCATCCCGAACGTCGATTTGGCCCGCCAGGTGGGCCTGGCCCCGTCGGCCGTGCTCGAGCGGGTGCGCAAGCTCGAGAGCCAGGGGTTCATCGACGGGTACGAGGTGCGCCTCAATCCCGAGCGGTTCTCCCGGGGCCTGGTCGCCTTCATCCTCGCCCGGATCCGGAAACTGGAGGACGAAGCCCCGGTCGGGCGCCGGCTCGCGGCGCTGGGCGGGGTCCAGGAGGTCCACTACATCGCGGGCGGGGACGCCTTCCTGGTCAAGGTCCGGGTAGAAGGCACCCGGGAACTCGGCCGTTTCATCCGCGAGGACATCGCGGCCATCAGGGACGTCACCTCCACCCGGACATCGGTCGTTCTATCGACCTACAAGGAGACGGCGAACCTGCCCATCGAGCAGGACGAGGCATGAAACCGTTTCCGGAAAGACGGGATTCCATATACAGTTACAGGGGGGGCGGCGGCCGATCGGCCGCGCCCGTCAAGCCAACCGGAGGCCGAACGTGATCCATATCAACGAGCATTACCTGAAACTCCAGTCGTCCTACCTGTTCTCGGAGATCGCCAGGAGGATCTCCGCGTTCCAGGCGGCCCGCCCCGGCAGCAAGATCATCAAACTGGGGATCGGCGACGTCACCCGCCCGCTGCCCGGGGCCTGCATCGAGGCGTTGCACCGGGCGGTGGACGAAATGGCCGCTCCGGAGACCTTCCGCGGGTACGGCCCCGAACAGGGGTACGGCTTTCTGCGCGAAGCGATCGCCCGGGAGGATTTCCAGGCCCGGGGGGCCCAGATCGACGCCGACGAGATCTTCATCAGCGACGGGGCGAAATGCGACACCGGCAACATCCAGGAGATCTTCGCCCTCGACAACCGTGTCGCCATCCCCGACCCGGTCTACCCGGTGTATTTGGACACGAACGTGATGGCGGGGCGCACGGGCCCGTACAACCGGGGCCGGTACGACGGCATCCTCTACCTGGAGGCGACCCGGGACAACGCCTTCGTCCCCGCCCCCCCCGGGGAGCCGGTGGACCTGGTCTACCTGTGCTTCCCCAACAACCCCACCGGCGCGACCATCACCCGGCCCCAGCTCGAAGCCTGGGTCGACTACGCCAGGGAGCACAAGGCCCTCCTGCTGTTCGACGCGGCCTACGAGGCGTTCATCCGGGACGACTCCCTGCCCAGGTCCATCTACGAGATCGACGGCGCCCGCGAGGTCGCGCTCGAGTTCCGGAGCTTCTCCAAGACGGCGGGATTCACCGGAACGCGGTGCGCCTACACGGTCGTGCCCAAATCCTGCATGGCCTGGACGGCCCGCGGCGAGGCGCACTCCCTGCACGCGCTGTGGACCAGGCGGCACACGACGAAATTCAACGGGGTTTCCTACCCCGTCCAGAAGGCGGCCGAGGCCGTCTACAGCCGTGACGGCAAAGCCCAGGTCCGGGCCCTGACCGACTACTACCTCCGCAACGCCGCACTCATTCGCGAGGAAATGACCGGTCTCGGGTACGCGTGCGCCGGCGGGGACAACTCGCCCTACGTCTGGGTCGACGGCAAGACCGACTCCTGGGCCTTCTTCGACATGCTGCTCGAGAAAGCGGGCGTGGTGTGCACCCCGGGCGCCGGGTTCGGCAAATGCGGCGAAGGGTTCATCCGCATCAGCGCCTTCAACGAACTCGAGAACGTCCGGGAGGCGCTCGGGCGCATCCGGCAGGCTTTGGCCTGACCCCCCGCCCCCCGGTCGGGCGGGGCGACGGCCCCGCAGACGGAAACAGACTTCAGGAAGGAGACGCTCCCGCATGCCGATGCCCGTATCGTTCGAACAACGCCTCTACCCCGTCCTCGAGAGGATCGTGGGCCACTTTGGCACGCCCTTCCACATCTACGACGAGGCCGGGATCCGCGCCACCGGCCTGGCGATGCGGAAGGCCTTCTCCGGGCTCGACAGCTACCGGGAATACTTCGCGGTCAAGGCCCTGCCCAACCCCGCCATTCTCAACATCATGGCCGACCTCGGGTTCGGCTTCGACTGCAGCTCCATCCCCGAGCTGGTCCTGGGCCGCCGGGCGGGGGGCCGCGGGACGGACCTCATGTTCACCTCCAACAACACCTCCGGGGAGGAGTTCTGCGCCGCCGCCGACCAAGGGGGGTGCATCCTGAACCTCGACGACATCTCCCTGGTGGAGAAGGTTCCGGAAATGCCCGAGCTGATCTGCTTCCGCTACAACCCGGGCCCGCAGCGGAAGGGCAACAGCATCATCGGGCACCCCGAGGAATCCAAATACGGCCTCACCGACCTGCAGCTGCCCGAGGCCTACGCCCGGGCCCGCCGCCGCGGCGCCCGCCGCTACGGCCTCCACACCATGGTGGTATCGAACGAGCTCGAGTACACCTACATGGTCGAGACCGCCTCGATGCTGCTCGAGCAGATCGGCCGCATCGGGGGGGAACTGGGCATCCGTTTCGAATTCATCAATATCGGCGGGGGCCTCGGCATCCCCTACCGGCCCGGGGAGAGGCCGCTCGACCTCGACGCGATGGCGTCGGGGATCACGGGCCTCCTGCTCGATTTCCAGAGGCGCTCGGGCTACCGGCCCAGGCTGTTCACCGAAAGCGGGCGGTACATGACCGGGCCCCACGGGGTGCTGGTCACGCGGGCGATCAACCACAAGGACATCTACAGGAGATACGTCGGCGTCGACGCCTGCATGTCCGCCCTCATGCGCCCGGGGATGTACGGCGCCTACCACCACATAACCGTGCCCCTGAAGGACCCGTCGACGGCAACGGCGGTGGTCGACGTCGTGGGATCCCTGTGCGAGAACAACGACAAGTTCGCCGTCGCCCGCCCCCTGCCCGAGATCGAGGACGGGGACATCCTGTGCATCCACGACACCGGCGCGCACGGGCACGCCATGGGGTTCAACTACAACGGCAGGCTCCGGCCGAAGGAGCTGCTGCTGCGGGCCGACGGCTCGGTGGAGCTCATCCGCAGGGCCGAAACCATGACGGATTACTTCGCAACGCTGCAGTTCGAGCCGCAGCGGCTGCCGCCGCCCCAACCCTAACCGGGAGACACTTCGAATGGCCGAAAACCCAGAACCGCCGCACGACCCCGGGCCTCCGGAAGCAACAGAAGCGCCGCCCGCCCCCCCCGGTCCGCCACGGCGACGCACATGGAGCCGGATCGCATCCTGGCTGCTGATTCTCGCGGCCGTCGCCGCCTCGCAATCGCCCCGGGATGCCGGGCCGCAGACGGGCCCAGACGACACCATGTCCCTGCAGCTGATGGGCCGCTACGCCGTGGGGATGAAGAGCATCCTCGGCGACGCGTCCGCCCTCAGGCAGGGCATCCCCCAGATGGAGAAAGCGCTGGAGGTGTCCGACAACCCCCGGAAGCACCTGTTTTTCATCCCGATCCTGATGGAGCTCGACGCGTCCGACCGGGCCTACGAGACGCTCGAGCGTCTGGCCGCGGAGCCGGGGGACCGGGCCGTCGCAGGGGACGCGGCCGCGTTCCTGCGGCTCTACCGCCAGGGCTACAGCGCGCTCTCCCCGGAACAGTTCACTGCGATCTACCGATACGGCTGGATCGGGAAGCTGGCGCTGGCCTACGGCAGGGAGGATTCCGACCCGGTGCGGCAGAAGGTGGTGCGCGCGGCCCGGCGGACTTTTATCGCCTCCGGCATCTTCGCCCTCGTCGCCGTGGCGGCCCTGGCCGCCGGGGCGGTCCTTCTGGTCACCGCGGTCGTCCTGCGCGGGAGCGGCCGCCTCAAAGCCCGCCTGGCCCCCCCGGAAAGCACGGGCGAAACCCTCCTGGAGGCGTTTGCGCTCTTCCTCTCCGGGCTGATCACGCTGCCCGCCGTCGGGCGGCACCTGTCGACGGGGGCCGGGCTGGCCGCGTCGTTTTTCACGATCCCCGTCATGGTGCTGGCCCTGGCCTGGCCCGCCATCCGGGGATCGCGGTGGCGCGACGTGCGCGCCGCGCTCGGGTGGCATCGCGGCGAGGGCGTCCTCAGGGAGATCGGGGCCGGGATCGTGGGGTACCTGGCCGGGCTGCCGCTGCTGGCCCTGGCGCTCGTTCCCGTCCTGATCCTGTCCCGGTTCGCCGGGAGCGTCCCCTCGCACCCCATCGTCGAGGAAATCAGCGGCAACCCGCTCACCATCGCCCTGATACTGGCGCTCGGCTGCCTGTGGGCGCCCGTGGTCGAGGAAACCTTTTTCCGCGGGATGCTGTTCGGGCATCTCCGCCGGCGGCGGCACTGGGCCGTATCCGCCGCCCTGACCGGGCTCGTATTCGCCGCCATCCACCCCCAGGGGTGGATGGCCGTCCCCCTGCTCGGCACAATCGGCTTCACGCTGGGCGCCATCCGGGAGTGGCGCGGCTCGATCATCGCACCCATGACGGCGCACGCGCTGAACAACGGCGCGGTTCTCCTTCTGGCCACAATCCTGCTGGCCTGATCCGGGGGACCGTCCCGGCCCTATCAGGAGGAAACGCATCATGTCCAGGTTTTTCGTTCTCACGCTCGCAGCCTCTGCGGCCGTCGCCTCTGCGGCATCGGCCCAGACTCCCTGCCGGGATCTGGCCTCGGCCTCCCTTCCCGGCGTTACGATCACCGCGGCGGAACCGGTGCCGGCCGGGCCGTACGCGCCCCGGGCGAAAGCGCCCGCCTTCCCGCCGGCGCCTTCGGCCCCCCTGCCCGAGCACTGCCGGGTGGCCGCCGTTTTGAAGCCGTCGCCCGACTCCCATATCGAGATGGAGCTGTGGCTCCCGGCCGAGGGCTGGAACGGCAAGTTCCAGGGCGTGGGCAACGGCGGGTTCGCCGGCTCGATCAGCTACGGCGCCATGGCCGGGGCGCTCGGGGAGGGCTACGCCACGGCGTCGACCGACACGGGCCACAAGGGGGGGAACGCCCTGTTCGGGATCGGGCATCCGGAAAAAGTCGTGGACTACGCCTACCGCGCCGTCCACGAAATGACCGTGGCCTCGAAAGCCCTCGTCGAGGCGTTCTACGGGCGGGGGCCCCGGCTCTCGTACTGGAACGGGTGCTCCACGGGCGGGCGGCAGGGGCTGATGGAGGCCGAGCGCTACCCGGAGGACTACGACGGGATCGTCGCCGGCGCGCCGGCCAACTACCACAGCCGCCTGCACGCGGCGGATCTGGCCACGGCCGTGCCCATCCTCCTCGACCCCGAAAGGAACCTTCCCCGCACCAAGCTCGAGAGGCTCCACGCCGCTGTCATGGATGCGTGCGACCCCCTCGACGGCGTCCTCGACGGCGTCCTGGAGAACCCGGGGCTGTGCGGCTTCGACCCGGCGGCGCTGCTCTGCACGGGCCTAGACTCCGCCGACTGCCTGACGCGGCCGCAGCTCGAGGCGGTCCGAAGCATCTACGGCCCGGTCCGTTTCTCCTCGGGGGAGACGCTGTTTGCCGGCCGGGCCCCGGGCAGCGAATCCGGCTGGATGATGTTCGGCACCGGCCGGCCGTCCCCCGTGTCGATGGGCACGTTCCAGCTCGCCACCCAGGACGCGGAGTGGGACTGGAGGACGTTCGACAAGGACCGGGACACGCGGCTCGCCGATGAGACGACGGGGTTCATCAACGCCGTCGACCCGGACCTCCGGGCCTTCCGGGACCGGGGGGGGAAGCTTCTGCTCTACCACGGATGGAACGACCCGGGGATATCCCCGTACAACACCATCGACTACTATTCGAGCGTCCTGGCCGCGACGGGGCCCGGGCGGGAGGACTGGGTCCGGCTGTTTCTGGTCCCCGGCATGGGCCACTGCAGCGGCGGGAGCGGTACGGACCAGGCCCACTACATGGGCGCGCTGGAGCGCTGGCGCGAATCCGGTATCGCACCGGAGCGGATCGAGGCGCACCGCGTCGCCGACAACCGCGTCGAACGGTCGCGCCCCCTCTGCCCCTATCCCCAGGTCGCCGTCTACACCGGGACCGGGAGCACCAACGACGCCGCCAACTTCCTGTGCCGGGACCCGAGGGCGCCCGGCGCGGGGAAGCCCGAAGACAGGAGGGAGCATGGACAGCCGGGCTCTCCTAGGTAAAGCCGCCGTCGTCACCGGGGCGCGCCGGGGCATCGGCCGGGCCGTCGCCCTGGCCTTCGCCGGCGCGGGCGCCGACATCGTGGCGGCCGACGCCGTCTGGGACGACGGCGGGCTTTGCGGAACCGAGGAATCCGCCAGGGGTTTCGGGGTCCGGGCCGTGGCCGTACGGGCCGACATCTCCCGGCCCGGCGAGGTCCGGGATCTGGCCCGGCGGGCGGAGGCCGCATTCGGGCATGTCGACATCCTGGCCAACTGCGCCGGCGTCTGGATGCCCGGGCGGACGCTTGTCGAGTGCAGCGACGGGGACTGGGACGCCGTCATCGGCACGAACCTCAAGGGCACGTTCCTCTGCTGCCGGGAGATCGGCAGGGGGATGATCGCCCGCCGCAGCGGCGTCATCGTCAACATCGCCTCGCAGGTCGGGCTCACACCGGGGGCCGGGACGGGCGCCTATTCCGTATCCAAGGCCGGGATCATCATGCTCACCCGGCAGCTGGCGCTCGAGGCCGCCCCCTACGGGGTCCGGGTCAACGCGCTGGCGCCGGGCATCGTCAAAACCGACTTCAACGCCGAATTCTGGAATACGCCCGACAGGGAGAGGGAGGCCGCCGGCGAGGTCCCCCTGGGCCACCTGGCCGAAGCCGGGGACGTGGCCGGAGCCGCGCTGTTTCTCGCATCGGACGCGGCCGGCTACATCACGGGCGAGGTACTCGCCGTCGGCGGCGGGTGGGCGCCGTCACGGGCCGTCCGCATCCGGTAAACGGCGCCCGGGGCCGGCGCGCCGTCACGGGGCCTCCACCTCGGCCCCGCCCGCGCCGAGCGCGAGGTCGGTGTAGGCGCGGGCCTGCGGATCCCGCTTCAGGTGCCGCCGGAACCTCTGAAGGCGCCAGACGGCGCCGGCCAGCCTCGCGTGCTTGACCAGGAAATCGCCGAGGAGGCGGGGGTAGAACACCAGGGGGCTTTCCAGCGGCAGCGTCGGGCGTCGGTCGCGGCGGTACCTGCGGCGCAGGTAGCCCCCCTGGAGCGGGTCGGTCTGCTCGAGCGCGGAGCAGAGGTAGTACCACGACAGCAGCATCACCATGTTCCCCGGATTGCTGCCGGTGGCCACGGCGCGCCGCATGACCCTTTCCATGTGCTCGGGGGAGTAGTAGAGGGCCCAGGCGTCCCGGTAGAGCCTCTCCCACTCGGCGCGGGACATGGCGGGGTGGTCCATGGTGACGTGCTCGAGATCGAACTTGTTCAGGTCCGGCTCCAGTCGGCCGCCGCCGCAGTAGAGGTGCTGGTGGTCCCTGGACCCCGGCAGCGGCGTCAGGCAGTGGAACTCGACCACGTCGATCGGCAACTCCCGCTGGATCGTCCGGACGTCCTCGAGCAGGGATTCGGGCGTGTCCCCCGGGAAGCCGATGATGTAGCCGGCGAACACGGTCACCCCCGCGCGCTTCCATTCGAGCAGCATCCGCCTGTAGTCGGCGATCTGGTTCTGCGGCTTGTCGACCGCGAGCAGGTTGGCGCGGCGGATGCTCTCCAGGCCGATGAACACCCGGGTGACGCCCGCGCGCGCCGCCTTTTCTATGAAACCGGGGATCCGGTGGCACTGCGCATCCACCTGCAGGATGAACTTGATGTTGAGCCTCTCCCGGCTGCGCATCGCGCCGAGCCGGTCGAAGATCGGCTCCCAACGACGGTTGCGGGCGAAATTGTCGTCTGTGATGAAGAAGCGGTTGATCCCCTGGGCGAGGTTGCGGCGGACGATCGTTTCGACGTCGTCCTCGGTCCGGGCCCGCGACTTGCGGCCATGGACGTTGATGATGGTGCAGAAGGAGCACTGGAACGGGCAGCCCCGCCCGGCGTCGAAACTCGTCAGCCTCCCGCTGGTGCGCTTGATCCTGCTGGCGGGCAGCAGCGGGACGACGGCCCCCTCCAGGTCCGGGAAGTCGCCCATGTAGTTGTACAGGGGCTTGAGCTCCCCGTTGCAGGCGTCCCGCAGCACCATCTCGAACCTTCCCTCGGCCTCGCCGGCGAAGAGGGAAATGCCGAGATCCATGGCCTCCCGCAGTTCGGGCGTCGGCTCCGGCAGCATCGCGAGGCACCCGGAAACATGGAACCCCCCGATGCAGACCTGGATGCCGGCCGCCCGCAGGGGGCGCGCGATATCCATGGCCCGCGGGAAATTGTTCGACTGAACGCCGACGAGGGCCACCAGGCCCGGATCGGACCCTATCCGCCGGGCCAGGCGGCCGGGGCGGATCCTGGTGTTGCTTTCATCGTAGGCGCCGATGACGATGTCGACCTGGTCGCCCAGCACCCGGCGCTCCCTGCAGTCCTCGGCCAGTCCGTTGAGCACCGCCAGGGTGTTCGACGGGATAGAGGACCGGAACCACTGGATGATATAGCCGTCATCGTCGTAGCGGGAGGGCTTCACCAGTATCAGTTGAAAACGGCTTCGGGCCATGGCTGCACCAGTCTCAAGGTCCCGGTCCGGAGGTCTTTCCACGCCGCTCCGGCCGCGGCCGGTCTTCCCCGGGCTCCCGTGGAGTGTACGGGCTCCTGCCCGGGATCTTCGGGTCTTGACTCTACCATACTTCCGGCCGATGGCGCGCCCCTGCATGCGTTCGCCCGTCACGGGATCCGCACCAGGAGCCAGAGCGCGGCGAGCGCCAGCGTCGTGACGGTGACCGGGATCCCGACCCTGGCGTGTTCCCTCCAGGATATGGTGACGTTCGAGAGCCGCGCCTGGTCGACGACGATGATATTGGCGATGCTGCCGACGATGAAGAGGTTCCCGGCCAGGGTGCTCGACAGGGCCAGGATCGTTCCGGCCCAGGCATGCGCAGACGACGGGAGCAGGAGCATGACCGCGGGGACGTTCGACACCAGGTTCGACAGGATTGCCGTGATGCCGAACAGCCACGCGGGGCGCTCGAGATCCACCCCGTACAGGGTCAGGGCGCGCATGACCGCATCCAGGCCGCCGGAGGCGACCAGGACGGCATGGACGACGAACAGGCCGGCAAACAACACCAGCAGCTGCCAGTCGACCAGACCCAGGACCTTCCTGGAAGCCATCCGCCGGCTCGACAGCAGCCACCCGGCCGCCCCGAGGGCCACGATCTCGCGCGGGAACGGCGAGAAAAGGAACAGGCCGATCAGGACGATCAACACGACGAATCCCTTCCCCGTCTGCCAGCGGTCGAACGGGGGCGCTGCGACCTCCGCCGGCCGGATTTCCTTCGTCCAGCGGCCCCGCGCCTGCGCATATACCACCGCCCAGACAACCGCGAGCCCGAGCAGGACGGGGACGGCCGCTTCGGCCGTGTAGGCGGGAAACGACAACGAGAGCGTCTGGCCGATCAGCATGTTCTGCGGGTTCCCGATCAGCGTCGCCGCCGACCCTATGTTGGAGGCGCAGGCCAGCGCCAGCAGGAACGGAACCGGGTCGAGCCTGCGATGCGCGCACGTCTGGATGAGCACGGGCGTCATCGCCAGGCACACGATGTCGTTGGCCAGAACGGCGGAAAGCAAGCCCGCACAGGCGATCAGGCAGGCCAGAAAAGCCCCGGGGGACAGGTTCCATTCCCCGAGGCGCCGCGTCAGGTGCGCGTAGAACCCCCCGAGCCGGAACTGCGCCGACACGACCATCAGTCCGAGCAGCAGCGCGATCGTGGAGACGTCGACCGAGGCCCAGGCCTGCTCGGGCGTGATCCTGCCCGCGGCCAGCAGCACGATGGCCCCGAGAAGCGCGATGCCCGTGCGGTCCAGGGCGAGGTGGGGGATCCGCCCCAGCATCATCCCGGCATATACGAAGACAAATACAACGAGTACCGTGGCGTCCATGGAAACCGAAACCCGATGCGACCTGGCGGCGTCAAGCCATCGATGCCGGCAGCCTCCCCGCCCGGAGGATGCCCTAGCGGATCCTCCGGATCATCCCCGCCATGCGGGCGCCCAGCGCGCGGGCCTCCTCCGGCGCCGACATGCCGATGCCGCCCCCGGCCCCGGTCAGGACATCGCCCGGCTCCCGCCCGTACCCGATGGCGCCGCCGGCCACGATCATCCCCTGCGCGATCGCAAAGCCGTAGATGAGGGACCGGGCCTGGATGGCGCCGACCCGCCGCGTGACCACCAGCGCGCCCGCCACCTTGTCCTGGAGCGCGCGCCGCCCGAGCAGGGCGAACATGCGGTCCATGACGGCCTTGGCCTGCGCGCTCACGCTTCCGAAGTACACCGGGCTGCCGAACAGGACGCCGTCGGCGTGCTCGAGCATGCCGTAGAGCTCCTGCATGTCGTCGGCGATCCGGCAGGCCCCGGTTTCGAAGCAGCTGTGGCACGCGTCGCAGGGGAGCACGCGCTTCTCGGAAAGCCGGAAGACCTCCGTCTCACAGCCTTCGGTTTCCGCCGCCCGGAGAGCCTCCCCCAGAAGCAGCTCCGTGTTCCCATTCCTCCTGGGGCTTCCCGAAATGCCCACTACCCTCATAGTCGTCCCTCCCCGTCCCGGGCCGAACGGCCCGGGGGCGCGCCGAAGCCGATTGCATCCGGCACGGTTCCCTATTACCCTTTGGGTGCGACCGCATCGGGCGGCGCCGGCCGCGGGCGCGGCCGAATCGGAAATGACATACCAGATGCGCACAGATCCTGCAACAGAATACGGCAGGCGCCTCGAGCAGAAGCGGGCGTCCGAGGGCAGGTGCGACTCCCTGCACCGGACGATCGGGAACACGCGGCTGATCCTTTGCATCCTCGCAGGCGTCCTGGCCTGGCTCTCCTTCGGATCCGCCCGCATAAGCCCCTGGTGGCTGGCGGCCCCGCTGGCCGCGTTCCTTGCGCTGGTCCTGTGGCACGGCCGGGTCCTGCGAGGCCTGGAAAGGGCCCGGCGCTCCATCCGTTTCTACGATGCCGGCCTGGCGCGCCTGGAGAACCGGTGGGAAGGGTCAGGCGAGCCGGGAGACCGCTTCGACGACCCGGCCCACCCCTACGCCCGGGACCTCGACCTGTTCGGGAAGGGGTCCCTGTTCGAGCTGCTTTCGAGCGCCCGGACCCTGGCGGGGGAGGAGACGCTGGCCTCCTGGCTGAAGACCCCGGCCGAAGCCGGGGAGGTGTGTTCGCGCCAGGAGGCCGTCGCGGAACTCCGCGGCATGCTGGACCTGAGGGAGGATCTGGCCGTAGCCGGAGAGGACGTGCGTTCGGGCCTGAGGACGGCCCCCCTGCTCGCCTGGGGGGGCGCCCCCGCTCCGCGCCTTCCCGCCCGCCTGCGGGTGGCCGTCACGCTCTCAGGCGCCAACGCGCTGGCGGCCCTGGCGTTCTGGGTGGCCGCGGGCAGGCACGAATGGTTCCTCGCGGCCGTGCTGGCCGAGGTCGTACTGGCCTACGCCCTCCGCCGCAGGATCCGGCCGGCCGCGGATGCCATCGGGGGAGCCTGCCGCGGCCTGAAGCTCCTGGCCCTCGTGCTCGGGCGGATGGAGAGGGAGACGTTCCGGTCCCGGCGGCTGCGGGGGATCCAGTCGGCGCTCGAGCGCGACGGCAAGCCCCCGTCGCGCCTCATCGCCCGGCTCGGCTCCCTGGCCGAACTGCTCGAGTCGCGGAGCAACGCGCTGTTCGCGCCCGTCGCCTTCATCCTTATGTGGGAGGCCCATTTCGTCTTTTGGATCGAAGACTGGCGCAGGAAGTACGGCGGCGCCGTTGCCGGCTGGCTGGAGGCGACGGGGGAGTTCGAAGCCCTTTCCTCCCTGGCCTCCTACGCCTTCGAGCACCCGGCTGACCCGTTCCCCGAGCTGGCGGGCCCGGCCCCCCGCTTCGAGGGACGGGAGCTCGGGCACCCGCTGCTGCCCGAAGACCGGTGCGTCCGCAACGACGTCACGCTCGACGACACGCTGAGGGTCCTCGTCGTCAGCGGCTCGAACATGTCGGGCAAGAGCACCCTGCTGCGGACCGTGGGGATCAACGCGGTACTGGCCCTGGCCGGGGCACCTGTCCGGGCCCGCTCGCTCGTCCTCTCCCCGCTGGTCGTGGGGGCGTCCATCCGCATAACGGATTCGCTCCGGGAGGGGGCCTCCCGGTTTTACGCCGAAATCACGCGGCTCGAGCAGCTTGTCTCCCTGTCGGGCGGGCAGGCGCCCCTGCTGTTCCTCCTCGACGAGCTGCTGCACGGCACGAACTCCCACGACCGCCGGATCGGCGCCGAAGCGATCGTGCGGGCGCTGCTCGGACGGGGGGCCGCCGGGCTGATCTCGACCCACGACCTCGCCCTGGCGCACATCGCCGACAGCCTTGCGCCCCGGGCGGCCAACGTGCATTTCGAGGACCGGATCGAAAACGGCCGGATGGTCTTCGACTACCGGCTCCGCCCCGGGACCGTCCAAAAGAGCAATGCCCTGGAACTGATGCGGTCGATCGGGCTCGACGTTTGACTCCCCGCCCGGAGGCCCCTGTCAACTCTACGGGCCCCCGTGGAGTCTACGGGCCCCCGTGGAGTCTACGGGCCCCCGTGGAGTCTACGGGCCCCCGTGGAGTCTACGGGCCCCCGTGGAGTCTACGGGC